>ERZ1034901.231-NODE-231-length-46506-cov-14.666337_pt1 | contig 46506 bp, 36 predicted proteins | sample MGYA00520628_ERZ1034901 | MGnify/ENA primary metagenome ERZ1034901 (study PRJEB33766, sample SAMN09781783) | gut metagenome | biome: gut microbiome | host: Homo sapiens | place: Madagascar | study: EMG produced TPA metagenomics assembly of the PRJNA485056 data...
CTGAAAATCAAAAGATTCCAGCTGAAATTAGAAATTAATGTGCGTCAGCCCTGAAAAATATTTTCGTTGCGGCGCATCACCTCCAATCAGGCGGACTACTCAGTAAATTTTTCTCTCCTCTGCCTGCAGCCCCATAGAATGAGAGCGGCTTAGGCGGAGTAGAACCGCTGCCGCCAGCGATCCGCAGAATAGGGCTGCATGCCATTTGTTTTGCGAACCGAAGGAAAGGGCCGTCCGATGCATTAGCATTCGGGCGGTTTCTAATAAGGGAGAGGTCAATGTACAAAGGACGCGGACACAATCTTCCGCGCTCAATAGCAGCACTGCGTACTGTCAAGCGCGCATTTGCCGCCTGCGCCGTCATGGCGATTGTGCTCGGCATCGTTGCCTCTCTTGATTCGCTGATCGCCGGCCTTCGGGCGCCCGAAGGCGAAATTGCTCTGGTTCCGGGCACCTCTGAAATGATTTCCGGCACGCTGCCGGATCAGAAAGCCTCGAACCTTCTTATCCGCATAACGCCGATCACGCCCTCCATCTCAGTCGAGTCCCTTCGCTTCTCGAGTTCCGCCATCCGTTCCGACATGCGGTGGCACGCTTCCATCAGCGCCAGCAAGGACGCCCGTCCCGGCGACTACAGCATCATCGCCGAAGACCCGGGAGAAGCTGACCGGCATTCGATGCGCCGCTGGACGCTGAAGCTTTACCCGTCATTGGACGAATATCGCGAACACTCCTATTCGCTCTTCATGCGCTTTTTCGGAACGGACTCCCTGCAGCTCGCTCTCCGTTCGTTCGCGGTATTCCTCGTGAGCAGCATTTCTCTTCTGCTTCTCGTTTATTTCGGCGGAAGAAGCCTTGCAAAACAGGGCTACTGCCGCGTCTACTACGCACGCACGGAAGGCAACGACACCATGCTCTACTGCATTGATTCGGAAAGCCTTCTCTCCGACCAGCATTCCTACCCCGTCTTCAGCGCTGCCGGGCAGCTCCTCGGTCTTGCGGATGTAACCGCCCGGGGAACGCGCCACTGCGTTCTGAAGCTCTATGCAGCCCAGGCCCGCGCCGGCTGCCTCGTGGCGGTGACGCCCTGATTCCTTTATTGGGAAGCAATCGGCCGATAGCAGACGGCTCCCCGCTCGTTCCGGTAAGACTCAAAAAGTCGTGCCTGGAGAACACCGGGCTGAAGGCCCGTCATTCTCGGCAATTGGGGAAGCGACTGAGGTTCTGGTCCTCTCCAGTCTCTCGCGAGCGTAATGTGCGCACGGAAGGGCTTCGCGTCAAAAGGAATATCGAGCCGCTTCAGGACTTCGCGCACCTCGAGGCTCATTTTTTCGAGTTCATTCTTTTCCCTGAGTCCTGCCCAGAGAATGCCGCTTCGGAAAACGCCGGTGCCGGCAAGATCCATCGAGAGCGCATGAGGCGGCAAAGTGAGGAGTTCTGATGCGATGCGCCCGGCAGCTGCTTCATCGGCTTCGCCGATGAAGGCAAGCGTCAGGTGCAGATTTTCGCGGCGGCTGAAGCGCCCGGCCTTCAGATAGCTTCTTCTCAACTTTTCCATGTAAGCCCAGAGCTCGCGTTCGACTCTTCCGGGCAGATTGAGCGCAACAAAAAGCCGCATTGTGCAGTTCTCCCTGGTTTCATAACAAAAAAAGGCGCTCCAGGACACTCTTCAATGCCTGGAACGCCTCCTTCCGACGACAAGCGCTGAAAGCGCTTCAATCACCCGTTCTGCTTCCTGCGCCAGGCGGCAATCGCCTCAACGCTGTCCGCAGCCAGCTTCGGGCCGTTGTAGATGAAGCCCGTAAAGAGCTGAACCAGCTTGGCGCCGGCTTCCATCTTTTCGACGGCATCCGAACCCGTCATGACGCCGCCCGAGGCGATGATCGGAATTTCGCCCTTGACGTGTTCGGCGACGAGGCGGACGACGGCAGTGGAGCGCTCGCGGAGCGGAGCGCCCGAAAGGCCGCCTGTTTCCTCGGCGTGAAGGAGACCCTCAACGCCCTTGCGGTTGATGGTCGTGTTCGTGCAGATCACGCCGTCGATGCCTTTTTCAATCAGCGTGTCGACGCAGCGCAGAATGTCGTCGTTCTCAAGATCGGGAGCAAGCTTGACTGCGATCGGAACGTGCTTGCCGTTGCGCGCTGCCTTCAGTTCCTCGCGCTTGGCGACAATGCCCGAAACAAGGTGTTCGAGTTCGCCGGCGCCCTGGAGCTGACGAAGGTTCTTCGTATTGGGTGAGGAAATGTTGATGGCGATGTAGTCCGCAGCATCGTAGACCTTGTCGAGGCACTTCTCGTAGTCGGAGAGCGCATTCTCGATCGGCGTCACGGCGTTCTTGCCGATATTGATGCCGAGGATGCCGCCGCGCAGACGGAAGGCATCCGCAGAACGAAGGTTCTGCAGAACCTTGTCCACGCCTTCATTATTGAAGCCCATGCGGTTGATGACGCCGCCCGCAGGAATCAGGCGGAAAAGACGGGGCTTGGGATTGCCCGGCTGAGCAAGCGGCGTGATCGTGCCGATCTCAACGTGGCCGAAGCCGAGGCCGCCGAAGGCAGAAACGCGTTCGCCGTCCTTATCCATGCCGGCCGCGAGGCCAATCGTATTCGGGAAACGCAGTCCCATCACTTCAATGGGATCATCATCGGGCATGTGCGTCACGAGATTCGTGAGACCGAGCTGGACCGCCCAGTCTAGGTTCGCCATGATGACGTGATGAGCCGTCTCGGGGTTCATCGAAAAGAGAATGCGCCGGGCAATGTTGTAGAGCATGACTTCAGGCTTAAAGTAAGCGTACGAAAGCTTCAGCTCCCTCCTGAGGGGCAGAAGCAGGGAAAATCGACTAATTATAACGATCTAGTTTTTCTTCTTTCTGAAGGCCTCCTGATCGTGATGATGATGCGGACAATCCCGGAGGTTCAAATCCGCCCCCCGCAACCAGGAACTGCGGATGCACAATTTATTTTTCTGCAGCTCTTGACAAACTGGAATTTATTCTGCATAATTTCAATCTCTGCTTCTGAAGCAGACCGGATTTACCGCGGGGTGGAGCAGTCCGGTAGCTCGTCGGGCTCATAACCCGAAGGTCGGAGGTTCAAATCCTTCCCCCGCAACCAAAATTGAAACCCGTACCACTGATATGGTGGTGCGGGTTTTCTTTTGTCTGCTCGTTGAGTGCCTGAAATCTCTCCCTGGAAAAAATATCAGGGTTTTCCCTTTTAGTTCTTCACGCGCATCTCAACAAAGCCCGTTAAAGTGACGTTTTTATCCGGCCTCGACTCTGATTAGTGAGACCGGCCCGCATTTTCGACCAAGAAGAAGAATGACCGCTCCTATGCCCGCGGACTTTCCCATCCGCCCTGCTTTCTGGAACGTCCCGCTCTGGGGCGAAATCGGCGTCTACCTCCTCGCCGCCGTCACCATCGCACTCTGCGCCTGGGGCATCTGCCTCAATGTCAAACGCTGGCAGAAGTCCCGCAGCGACAAGCTCGCCGCCGACCCTGCGCGCAGGGATCGACTCCTCAGCGAAGTCGCCCTCCAGTCGCGCATACGCGAAACCAAGGCGGGCCGCATGCATGCCATTCTGGTTCTCGGCTTCTTCGTGCTCTTCCTCGGCACGGCCACTGCCACGCTTGACTGGGACGTCGGCCACTATGTCTTCGGAACGCAGTTTCTGAAGGGAAACATCTACCTCTTCTATAAGCTCGCGCTCGACATCGCCGGTCTAGCGGTTCTTCTTGCCATCGGCTTCGGCGTCTACCGCCGCTGGTATACGCCCTCGGACCTTCCCCGCGACGCGCGCTTTGTCTGCGCCTACTCAAGCCTCGCCTTCATCATTCTCTCGGGATACGTGATCGAAGGGCTTCGCCTTGCCGTGCAGCAGCCTCAGTGGATGAATTTTTCTCCTGTCGGCGCGCTTCTCGCGAAGCTCTTCCTTTCAACAGGCGCCGGCACTCCGGCGCTTGAATCCGCGCACATCATTCTGTGGGTGGTGCACGGGCTCGCCGCGCTCGCCTTCATTGCGACGATCCCCTTTACTTTCTATGCGCATCTCTACAGAACCCCCATGGGGATCGCAGTCAGGAAGCCCGGCCCCAACGGCGCCCTCAAAAAGATCGACAACATTGAAGAGCAGGAAACCTTCGGGCTTTCCTCCGTCGCGCAGCTTCGCTGGACGGACCGCGCGGCGCTCGACGCCTGCGTGGAATGCGGCCGATGCAATGATGTCTGCCCGGCCGTTCGCGCCGGGACGCCCCTCAAGCCCCGCACGATCGTGATGAAGCTCCGCGACCGCGTGAAGGAGGGCGAATCCGACGGTAAGAAGCTCGTGGGCGACATCGTCACGCACGAGGAGCTCTTCTCCTGCACGACCTGCGGCGCCTGCGCCCGCGCCTGTCCGGCTGAAATTCAGACGCCGGATCTCATCGTCGAGATGCGCCGTCATCTCGCGCTTGAGGCCGGCGAATTCCCGGAGGGCGCCGCCGCTGCGCTTGAAAATACCGCGAGCGTCGGGAATCCCTGGGGGCTCGACCCCTATGAGCGGATGGACTGGGCGAAGGACCTTGACGTGCCGGTGGCTCAGGAAGGCGAACGCTACGACGTGCTCTATTGGGTCGGATGCGCCGCGAGCTACGACCGCAGGGCGCGCCGCATTGCAAGGAGCATGGTGAAGATCCTGCGTGCAGCGGGCGTCAACTTCGCCGTCCTCGCTGAAGAGCGCTGCCACGCAGAGTTCGCTCGCCGACTGGGCGAGGAATATCTCTATCAGACGGCCGCGCAGGAAAACATTGAAAACCTTTCGCACTACACGTTTGAAAGGATTCTTACCGCCTGCCCGCACTGCTTCAATACGCTCGGGAACGAATACCCGGAATTCGAGGGCGGAAAGTTCACCGTCATTGATCATCCGACCTTCATTCGGGAACTCATGACGTCCGGGCGGCTCAGGCTCGAAGGGGGCGTAACGGATGAACTCACCGTCTGGCACGATCCCTGCTACCTGGCGCGCCAGAACCATATTGTCGAAGCGCCCCGCGCGGTGCTCGGAGCCCTGCGGCCCAACAAGACCTTCCCGCAGGAAGCCGGAGAAAAAACCTTCTGCTGCGGCGCGGGCGGCGGCCAGATGTGGACTGATCAGCAGAACGGCAAGAAGCGCATCAACGTGATCCGCCTTGAAGCGCTCCGGGAGACCGGCGCCAAATCCGTCGCCACGGCCTGCCCGCACTGCCTCACGATGCTCGAGAGCGCCCGCGCCGTGAGCGGAAAGGACGCCGAGGACGTGCGCATTGCCGATATTGCCGAAATTGTGGCGGGCGCCATTCCGGACGAAGCGAAAAGCGCCTGAGTCCGGGGGACGTCCCTGACAATTTGACAGCCTTCAGGCCCGCTTAGGCCTCCTCTACGGAGCCGGCGGGCCTTGCTTTTGCCGCTTTCATGGAGCGGTCCTCAAAAAGAAAGCCCCCGCACTTTTTCCATGCAGAGGCTTTGCATCGTGAATTGCTGATCTGAGGTCAGAAGATCACCCAGGGGGCAACGGCGGCGAATTCCTGACTGAACTGATTTTCCGCCGCGACATAGTCGCGCATCGTGCGCATGTCATTGGCGCGCCTTGCGTTGCTCGGCGAATCGAGCACCACCATCACGAGGCGCCGTTCGCCCACGTCGCTCTGAACCACCATGCAGCGGCCGGCAGCGGTCGTGAAGCCCGTCTTCTGAATGCCGATCTTCCAGGAGGGGTCGCCGATGAGGCGGTTCGTTGTCGCGAGACGGACGCTCCTCTTCCCGGCTGTGATCCGCGCCACGGGCTGCGTCGAGGCATCCCGGATTTCCTGATACTGATAGACGGCGGCGACGAGCTTGCCGAGATCGCGCGCAGTCGAATGGTTGCGGTTGTCGAGCCCTGTCGGATCCGCAAAGACGGAGTCCGACATGCCGAGCTCCGCCGCGCGCTCATTCATCCTGGCTACGAAAGCGCGCTTCCCGCCGGGGTAAGTGCGGGCGAGCGCATGCGCGGCGCGGTTGTCGCTCGACATGAGCGCGGCCTTGAGGAGCGCTTCGCGGGTAATCCGCATGCCGTTCGCCATCTTGGAGCGGGCGGTCGAGCGGACGTAGTCCTCGCGTGTGATGCGCACCTTTTCATCGAGATTGAGGTCGCTCTCGGCAATCACGAGCGCAGTCATGAGCTTCGTGACGGAGGCGATGGGAAGCGGTACGTCGGCGTTCTTCACGACGAGCTCTTCGCCCGTATCCTGATCCATCACATAAGCAACGGAACTGCCGAGCATCAGGGGATCCTCGGTTTTTCTCAGGCCCGCGAGCGTGGCCTGCGAAGGCGACATGCCGGCGCGGCGAACCTTCGCACGCCTCACGGGACGCTTTTTCTGAATGGCAACCTTCTTCGCTGAGGCTTTCTGGCGATTGACGGAGGTCTTCTTCGCCGTTGCCTTTTTAGGCGCCGCCTTGGCGGGCTTTGCCGACTTTGCGGCAGTCTTCACCGCCTGAGTGTTCGACGCGGCCGCCTGAGCCGGAAGCGCCGTGCCGGCAGCGTAGGCTGCGGCAGCTGCCGCAAAAATCAGATGCTTGAAGGAAAAACGCATGTCCCGATGCCCATCGATCCGCGCGACGGGAAGCTCGAACCGAAAAGAGGAAAAAAGAGCACGTTCTTTGCGCACTCTTTTCTGCAAATGAGTCTAATTGACGAATCCCATCATTTTCCCGCGCATCAGCGGCTTCCGACAAGACCGGAGAAACGAGAGAAACAGTCTGCTTACATTTTGCCGGGAGCGGCAGGCGGCGTCCTCCATACCGGAAGACGCCGTTTTCAGCCATCGGTCAAAGTCTTGCAATCGACTGCCAGATGCGCTCAAGGCGCTTGACGCTTACCGGCATCGGCGTCCTCAGCTGCTGCGCGAAGAGCGAAACGCGAAGCTCCTCGAGCATCCAGCGGAATTCCTCGAGATGCTCGTCGGGCTGGCCGCGCCGTGCGGCAACCGCCCGCTGCCACGGCAGAGCGAGCCGCTCGATCTGAGCCTGCCGCGAGGCGTCTCTCTCCGGATCGTCGCTGAAGTGCTCGAGCCTGTAGACGATGGCCTTCAGGTACCGCGGATAGTGCATGAGCTGACTGAGAGGCGCGGACAGGAGGAAATGCGGCGGGAAGAGCCCCTCGAGCTCGCGGGTCACGTCTTCGCAGAGGGACTTTTCCTGCGACATGCGCTTCAATTTAAGCGGAATCGTCCCGGCGATGGTTGCGACCTCCGTGAGAAGTCTTGAAACCTCGCCCGCAACGAGGGAAAGACGCCCGCGGGCATCCTCGCGCCTTGCCTGGAAGGATTGTTCGTCCGTGGGAAGCGGATCCGCCATTGCGGTCGCCTCAAGCACGCAGTCGACAACATCGTTTTCGAGGTCGTCGAAATTCTCAAAGTTCTTCGCGAGCCCCGGAACCACCGACGCCTGCATCTGCACGCGCCCGAGGTCTCTGAGGCTCCTTTCAACGAACTTCACCTGTTCGCGGAGCGTGAGGCGAAAGAGCTTTCTCAAGCCCTTTCTGTGCGCCTTCTGAGCTTCGAGCGGATCGTCGAAGACTTCGATCGCGCAGGCGTCGCCCTCGTCGACGAGCGCCGGATGTCCGATAAGGGTTTCGCCCCGGCGCTGAATTTCCATGAGTTCCGGGAGTTCCCCGAAGGTCCAGTTCGTGATCTGGTCCGCAAGGTCCTTCGCGACCGCGGCATCCTGCTGCGCCACGTTCCTGAAGGTTTCCTGCGCTTCAGCGCCGAGTTCGGCGCGAAGCTGCGAGAGGTTTCTCCCCATCGCGAGCTGCCGGCCGTGCTCGTCGATCACCTTGAAGTTGAGAATCAGATGAGCGGGAAGCTGCTCGACCTTGAAGTCGGAAGGCTGACAGGGAACGCCCGTTTCGGAGCGCACGTCGTCGGCGAGCACCTCAAGGAACCCGCGCGGCTGAGGCGCGCCGCCGCCCGAGCGCGTGAGGAACCCCGCGGCATAGTCCGCAAGCGGCACGCAGTTGCGGCGGATCTTCTGCGGGAGGCTTTTCAAGAGCACCTGCGCCTTTTCCTTCACCATGCCGGGGACGAGCCATTCCGCGCGCACGGGATCGAGCTGATTGAGCGCGAAGAGCGGCACCGTCATCGTGATGCCGTCGCGGGGGCTTCCGGGTTCAAACTGGTAGGAAAGCGTCATGTCGATCCCTGCCATGCGGATCGACTTCGGGAACCATTCGTTCGTGACGCCCTCGGCGCCGTGGCGCATGAGTTCGTCCTTCGTGAGTTCGAGCGCCTTAGGGTTCTTCTTCCTCTCCTCAGCGAGCCACTTTTCGAGCGTTTTGAGCGAACACACGCCCTCCGGGAGCTCCCTGTCGTAGAAGCTGAAGATGAGCTCGTCGTCGACGAGCACGTCCGGACGCCGGGTCTTGTGTTCGAGCTCCTCAATCTCGCGAACGAGCCGCTGATTGTGCTGGAAGAAGGGGAGCTTCGCATCGAGCTCGCCCGCAACGAGCGCCTCGCGGATGAAGAGTTCGCGCGCGAGCTTCGGATCGTGGGGCGCGAAGGATACGCGCCTTTGCTGGTAAATCGTGAGGCCGTAAAGGGTTCCCCGCTCCATTGCCACCACTTCGCCGCGGCGCTTTTCCCAGTGCGGTTCGCTCCAGGCGCGGCGAATGAGGCCGCCCGCGGCGGCTTCAATCCATTCGGCGTCGATGTCGGCAACGCAGCGCGCATAGAGCTTCGTGGTTTCGATGATCTGGCCCGCAAGCACCCAGCGGCCCGCCTTCTTAGCGCGCACCGAGCCCGGCCAGATCCAGAACTTGATCCCGCGGGCGCCCGCATAGGGAGGCGCGCGGAAGTCGCTTTCGACGGTTTTGGAGCCGATGTTGCCGAGAAGTCCGGTAAGAAGAGACCGGTGCACTTCCTCGTACGTGGCGGGAGCCGTATTCATGCGCCAGCCGAGGTCGGAGACGAGCATCCTCAACTGCCCCTCGACCTCGCGCCATTCGCGAAGGCGTCTCGGCGACAGAAACCGCCGCTTCATTTCCTGATCGAACTTCCGGTTGCTTTCCTTTTCGGAACGGGCTTTTTCGACAAAGTCCCAGACCTTCACGAAGGAAAGGAAGTCGGAGCGTTCATCGGCGAGCTTCTTATGCGCCTCGTCGGCCGCCTGCTGCTGGTCGACCGGGCGTTCGCGGGGATCCTGCACGGAAAGTCCCGACGTAATGATGAGAAGCTCCCGGAGGGCATTCTTTTCCGAGCCGGCCAAGAGCATGCGCCCGAGCTTCGGGTCGACCGGAAGGCGCGCAAGCGACTGCCCCACCCCGGTGAGTTCCCCCGCGTCCGTGATGGCGCCGAGTTCCTGAAGAATCGCGTAGCCGTCGGCAATCGCCTTCGGGGGCGGCGCCTGCACGAAGGGAAATTCGCGGATGTCGCCGAGATGCAGCGAAATCGCGCGCAGGATCACGGCAGCGAGGTTCGAGCGCATGATTTCCGGATCCGTAAAGGCCGGACGCCGGTTGAAGTCGTTTTCGTCGTAGAGCCGGATGCAGATGCCCTCAGCCACGCGGCCGCAGCGGCCAGCGCGCTGATTGGCGGAAGCCTGGCTCACGGGTTCGACGAGAAGCTGCTCGACCTTCGAGCGGTAGGAATAGCGCTTCACGCGCGCAAGCCCCGTATCGACGACGTAGCGGATGCCGGGCACCGTCACGGAGGTTTCGGCGACATTCGTTGCCAGGATGATTCGCCTCAGGCCGCCCGAGGGCTTGAAGACCCGGTCCTGCTCGGAAGCGGACAGGCGCGCGTAGAGCGGCAGGATGTCCGCCTTCCCGACGCGCGTTTTTCTCAGCCAGTCGGCGGCGTCACGGATTTCGCGCTCGCCCGGGAGGAACACCAGAATGTCGCCCCGGCCCGCGATCTCGAGTTCAGTCACGGCGTCGTCGATCGCCGAGAGGATCTGATCGTCGTCCTCGTCCGGATCCTCGATCGGCCGGTAGCGGATTTCCACCGGATAGGTGCGCCCGGAAATCGTGAGCACAGGCGCGTCCTTCCCGTCCTTGGCGAAGTGCCTGGCAAAGCGCTCGGCATCGATCGTCGCCGACGTTACGATCACCTTGAGGTCGGGGCGCTTCGGCAGAAGGCGCTTCAGGTATCCGAGAAGGAAGTCGATATTGATCGAGCGCTCGTGCGCTTCGTCGATGATGATGGTGTCGTAGGCGCGCAAGAGCGGATCCCCCTGCGTTTCCGCGAGGAGTATGCCGTCCGTCATGAGCTTGATCGTGGCGCCCGGAGCCGTATGGTCCGTAAAGCGCACCTTGAAGCCCACGACGTCGCCGGGTTCGGTTTTGAGTTCCTCGGCAATGCGCCGGGCAATCGAGCTCGCGGCAATGCGGCGCGGCTGCGTGTGCCCGATCCGCCCCGTCTGGCCGCGGCCGGCCATGAGGCAGATTTTCGGAAGCTGGGTTGTTTTGCCCGAACCCGTTTCGCCGCAGACGATGATCACCTGGTTTTCTTCAATTGCCCTGATGATCTCTGGCGCCCGCTCGGATACCGGGAGACCCGGCATGAGTTCGAAGGGCGGAATGGGGTTCCTGCGTTCGGCAAAGGTGAGCTTCTCCCGTCCGCGGGAGCGCCCCTCCGTCTTTCGGACCGCGCCCTGAGCGCTTCTCTGTTGGGGACGCGCGTCGTTCCGGGGCCGGGAACCCTTGCCGGGACGCGCCTCAGGGCGCCCCGCGCCGGGGCGCTTCGATTCTGAAGAAGCCCTGCGTTCGGGCGCACGGGCACCGCTTCGATCCGGATTCGGACGCGCTTCCCTCGCAGACTTCGCGCCTGCGGGAGCAGTCTGATTCTTCGGAGCCTCCCGGACTTCAGCCTTTTCCTGAGTCGTCTTCCGATCCTTTGCCGAAGCGCGGCTTCCCGCCTCGCGGAAGACCGCCCCCGAAGCCGCGGCCGCATCGGCGAGCATGGAGCCGAAGGCGCCCTTAGGCGCCGCAAACTTCTGCGGCTCCTTCGGGGGCAGAGGCTTCGCGACGGGCCTGGGGAGAGGCTTCGCCGCGGGGGCTGCCGGCTTTGCCGGCGCCTTCGGGAGAGAACCAGGGGCGGACTTCGCAGGAGACTTTGCCGCAGGAATGCCGGCGCGCTTCAGGCGCCGCTCCTCAAGGCGCGCGGCTTCCTCGGCCGCACGCTTTTCGGCTTCCTTGCGGCGCGTTTCCTCGAGCGCCTGATCCACATCTGCGCGCACCTTCTGGAAGGCCGCGAAAAGAGCACGGTTGTCCGCCATGAGAATCCTGAAAATTCGAAGTGTCTCCGAAGGATTGCCTTCGGCAAAGAGACTGCATTATAGGAATGCAGGAGAGAGAGGATCAGCCGCCGCGCGCCGGTGAAGCAATCGTGTAGACTCATTTGTTCGGGGCTGCGCCTTCCCGGGAATGCTTTTCCCCCGGGGAAAAATCCGGCGCAGACGCCCAGTGCCTTTTATCTGAGTACGCGCCGGCCATTCATGAGCGCCGGCGCAGCATCCTCTCGAAAACTTTAGGGAGATCTTTCAATGGCCCGTATGGTCCACTGCGTGAAGCTCGGCAAGGAAGCCGAAGGTCTTGACTATCCGCCGTTCCCCGGCGAACTCGGCAAGCGCATCTGGCTCAATGTGAGCAAGGAAGCCTGGGGCGAGTGGACGCGCCTGCAGACGATGATGGTGAATGAGTATCAGCTCAATCTCGCCGACCTCTCGGCAAGAAAGCACCTGATGAGCCAGTGCGAGCGCTACTTCTTCGGCGACGGCAAGACGGGCGATCTTCCCAACTACACGCCGAAGGCCTGATCCCGAGGACTCAGGCCCGAGCTCCGCGAAAAATTGCAAAGCCTCCCGGAAGAGCATCCGCTTCGGGGAGGCTTTTCATTCTGGAAGAAGCCTTATCAGGCCTTCCTGAAGGTCTTCACGCCTTCGGGCGTGCCGAGAAGGAGGACGTCGGCGCCGCGGTGCGCGAAGAGCCCCACCGTCACGACGCCGGGCCAGCTGTTGATCTCATCCTCGAGCGCCTTCGGGTCCGTGATGGAGAGACCCGACGCATCGAGAATGCTGCAGCCGTTGTCGGTCACGAAGTCGCGCAGCTTCACGCTGGCGCCGAGCGCCTCAAGACGGCGCCTGATCGCGCCTGCGGCCATGGGGATCACTTCAACGGGGAGCGGGAAGCGCCCGAGGACGTCCACCTTTTTCGAGGCGTCGGCGATGCAGACGAACTTCCCCGAAATCGAGGCGACGATCTTTTCGCGCGTGAGCGCGCCGCCGCCGCCCTTGATCATTGAAAAGCCCGGATCGATTTCATCGGCGCCGTCGATGTAGACCCCGATCGATTCGACCTCGTTCATGTCGAGCACCTTGAAGCCGAGCGCCTCGAGGCGCTTCGTCGAACGCTCGGAGCTCGAAACGCAGGCCGGAATCCGGTCGCGGATTTCCGGGAGCTGATCAATCAGCTGGTCGACCGTCGAGCCCGTGCCGACGCCGAGGATTTCTCCCGGCACGATGTAGTCGAGCGCAGCGCGCGCGACCTGGCGCTTCAGTTCGGTCTGGCTCATGGGCTGTTTTTCCGTCATGTGGGTTCGTCCTGAAAGAAGGGAAAAAAGGGGAAAAGCGCGAAGAAAAGGACCTGAGCTGAGGGCCTCATGCGGGCTCCTCTCTGCGGGAATCCCGAAGACTTCGCGAAAATTCTGATCTTTTCCCATTCTAAAAGAGAGGCTTTCGGCCTGAGGCTTCTAAAATGCAGTCGTCACCCATTTGAGCATCGAAAAAGAGGGCATTCACCATGTCCACGCAACGCCCGGACCCGCTGATTACAGACGCCTTCAAGAACCTCAACGCTTCGGACAGGCTCCCCGCCATCACGCAGCGCGCGCTCTGGGCTTCCTGGGCGGCGCTCTTTCTCGTGGCGGCCTTTCTTCTCGGCATCTCCTGGCTCGTGATCGGCGCGGACCGCGAGGCGGAAACGATCCGCCTCAAGCAGTCGACCGACCTCGTCATTCAGTCGCTCGAGGCCCGCATTACCGGCACGGCGGAAATTCTGCAGAAGCTCTCGATGCGCCTCATGCATTCGCCCGAAGGCAACTATTCGCTCGCCTCGGCCGACCTCTCCGCCTCGACCCTCATGGCGGACCGCCGGGAAGTGATTGAGATTGCGCTTGTCTCCCGCGAGGGCGACGTGATTCACGGCTGGCGCTCGGTGTCGCTTCAGACCCAGGCGATCTTCAATTCCGCTTCCGACGTGCGGGACGTTCCGACCCTGCGCGCCATCAAGGAGGTGCTCCTCGAGGACCGGTCCGCGAGCACGACCTTCTATTCGTCGGAGTCGTCCGACCGGGTCTTCATCAATCTTGTGGTGCCGACCCCCACGCGCTCGCACGTCCTCGTTGCCCGCCTCGACCTCTCGTGGCTTCTATCGACTGCCAAGCAGCGGCTTTCCTCGTCGCGCTACCAGTTCCAGTTCCTCCTCAACGACCGGCCGGTGCCGGCAGCGGGAAGCCAGCGCTCGACGATCGCCTCCTCGTCCCTCGTCGCGCCCATTCACTACCGCGCGCCCATCACGTTCCTTCATCACGCCAAGGGCGCGAGCATGATGATCGAGGCGCGAAGCTACGAGCACGCGCTCTTTGCAACAAACCGCGTGCAGTACTTTGCAGTTGCGGGACTTGCCGTGATGCTTCTTCTCGCGGTTGCGATCGTCTTTTACTACCAGCGCCAGCAGCACCGCTCGCACCGGCTCCTCGCGACCGAATATTCGCTTCGCCGCGCGATGTCCGAATCCGCCGTGGTGGGCCTCCGCGTCGCGGACCTCTCGGGAAAGATCCTCTACGTCAACGAAACCTTCCCGAGAATCGTGGGCTACCCCGCGCAGGATCTCCTCGGGCGCGAGCCTCCCTACCCCTACTGGATCGAAAACCTGATGCCCCACATTGAGGCCGCGCTCTCGCATGCGGACTCGTCGGCTCAGACGCTTCGCTTTCAGGCAAAGAAGAAGAACGGCGACCTCTTCTGGGCCGAACTGAGGCTTTCGCCCATTCTCGACGAAACCGGACGCGCCTTCGGCACGATCGGCGCGCTCTTTGACGTGACGCCTCTCGTCACCGCCCGGCAGCGCGTCGAGGACGCGAACGAGCGCTTCACGCGCGTGGTGGAATCGATGGCGAGCGCCATTGCGGTTCTCTCCGAACCCGACCGCGGCACGCTCTTCTTTGCAAACCGCTCCTACCGGACGCTCTTCAACGACCTTCCCTACGGGGGCGCGCGGCTTCTGAAGCGCTTCGAGGCAACGCCCCCGTCCGTTCAGAGCGAAGGGATCTTCGACGAGGAATCTGGCCGCTGGTTCGACGTGAGGCTCCAGCCCATCGTCTGGACGCGCTCCGAACCCGCCGTCATGATGATCGCCACCGACATTACCGAGCGGCGCGAGCTTGAGCTCGCCCGCGAGGCGCAGTTAAGGCGCGCCGAGTCGACCCACCGCCTCGTGACGATGGGCGAGATGGCGAGTTCGCTCGCGCACGAGCTCAACCAGCCCCTTGCCGCCATCGCCAACTACGCCAATGCCGCCGCCACGATGCTCGCCGCCGGAACGCTCTCAAAGGAGCGCGAGGCGCAGAGCTTCTCGCGCATTGAAAATCAGGCCCAGCGCGCGGGCCGCATCATTCAGCGCATCCGCGGATTCGCGAAGAAGACGGATGCGAAGCTCGAGCCCGTGGCCGTGCAGACCGTCATTCAGGAAACGCTCGAACTCGCCAACATTCAGGCGAGGAAATTGGAGAGCTCGATCGAACTCCATGTGCCGGAGAACCTCCCGCTCATGATGGGCGACGGCGTGATGCTCGAGCAGCTCCTCCTCAATTTGCTCAAGAACGGCATGGAGGCCTGCGCCGGGGCGAACCTGCCGCCTGAGCGCCGCGTGATGCGGCTTTATGCGGAAATCGACCCGCAGGACGCCTCGCGCATCCGCTTCTCGATCGTCGACCACGGTCCCGGCATTCCCGAAGAGCTCCGCTCGAAGCTCTTCGACGCCTTCTATTCCACGAAGAGCGAGGGCATGGGAATGGGACTCAACATCTGCCGCTCGATTGCGGAGCTCCACGGCGGGGAGCTCATCGTGAAGACGACCCCCGGAGGGGGCTCAACCTTCTCCTTCACGGTTCCCGTCATCGGAGCGCAAGCAGCAAAGGCATAACGAATTCAAAGGTCTTTTTTCCGGGTTTCGCCGCATGCGAACTTGGCTAAAATAGACTTTCCCGAAAGGAGACAACCAGAAAATGCTATCCAGCTACGACTACACCAACGAGCTTTCCGGAGAAAACAAGAACGGGCTCGTCTACGTAATCGATGACGACGCAGATGTTCGTGAATCGATCAAATGGCTTCTTGAGTCCACGAACTACCGCGTTGAGGACTATGAAAGCGGAGAAACCTTCATTGCCCAGTTCAATGAAAACGTTCCCTCCGTCATTCTTTGCGACCTGAGAATGCCCGGCATGTCGGGCTCCGACGTGCAGGATCATCTGCTTCGCCGTCGCATCGACGCTCCTTTCATCTTCATCACCGGCCACGGCGACGTGCCCCAGGCTGTGCAGGCCTTCAAGAAGGGCGCCATGGACTTCATCCAGAAGCCCTTCCAGCAGCCTCAGCTTCAGAAGCTCGTCGAACGCGCCATGAAGACCGCCAAGGAGCTCTTCCAGCGCCGCCAGACGCTCGCGCAGAACCGCACGCTGATCGAAAAGCTCACGCCGCGCGAACAGCAGGTGCTCGAGCGCATCGTGAACGGCCGCCTCAACAAGCAGATCGCCGACGACCTCGGCATTTCCATTAAGACGGTGGAAGCGCACCGCGCCTCGATCATGGACAAGACGGGCTCCGGCACCGTTGCCGACCTGATGCGCGTCGTCGTCAAGTCCGAGCTCTATCCGAAGATTTCGTCGACCCTTGCCGAAGCGGTGGCCGCCCTCCCGAGCCGACTCGCCGAAACGGGGCTTCCGCATACGGAAAAAAATGCCGAACACATGCGCCGCCTTGATACGGAGCTGCGTGAAGCGGAAGCCGAACGCCAGCGCCGCGAGGAAGAGGCGACGGTGACGGGCATCAACAGCTCCATCGGCGGACCGTCGAGCGGACTGCTCTAAGCGCAATTTCCCGCTTTTTGAGCGACCCGAAGGCGCCTTCCCGGATATTCCGCGAGGGCGCTTTTCTTTTACCTGCGACGCCTCTCTCTGCGCTTCATCAAAGCGTTATCCCTATTTCCGCCATAAGGAGAAAGTGGAGAAGCGCATTTCCGGGCAATAATGACTTCTCCCGGACGCAGGACGACTCCGCGTTCCCCCGGCCCGACACATCACTCTTAAATAAGAGGAGAGAAGAATTGACAGCACAGATTATTGACGGCAAGGCGCTTGCCCGCGAAATTGAAGCGCGCGCAAGGAAGAGAAGCGAGGAACTCGCCGCGCTGCCCGGAGGACGCCGCCCCGGACTTGCCGTCGTGCTCGTGGGCGAAGACCCGGCGAGCTGCGTCTACGTGCGCAACAAAACCCGCGCCTGCGAACGGGCGGGCGTCTCCTCCCATGAGTACCGTCTTCCTGCCGACACCGATCAGAAGGCGCTCCTTGATCTCATCGGCCGATTGAACGCGGACCCCGCCGTCGACGGGATTCTCGTGCAGCTTCCGCTCCCGAAGCAGATCCGAGCGAGCGCCGTGATTGAAGCGATTGATCCCGGCAAGGACGTCGACGGCTTTCACATGCTCTCCGCGGGCGCGCTTCTCGTCGGGCGCCGCGACGAGGGCTTCCGCCCCTGCACGCCCGCGGGCGTCATGAAGATGCTCGAATCCGTGGGCGTCAACCCCGAGGGGCTCGAGGCGGTCGTGGTCGGCCGCTCCAACATTGTCGGAAAGCCCCAGGCCCTCATGCTCCTTGAGGACCATGCCACCGTCACGGTCGCGCACAGCAGAACGCCCAACCTCGCTGAAATCACCCGCCGCGCCGACATTCTCGTCGCCGCCGCCGGCCGCGCCCGGATGATCACGGGCGACATGGTGAAGCCCGGCGCCGTCGTGATCGACGTCGGCATGAACCGCGATGAGGATGGAAAGCTCTGCGGCGACGTCGACGAAAAGAGCGTCGCAGAGGTTGCCCGCGCCCTTTCGCCCGTTCCGGGCGGGGTCGGCCCCATGACGATCGCCATGCTGATCTCGAACACGGTGCTTGCGGCCGAACGGCATCTCGGCCAAGGCGATACACTCTGATTCCCTGATCCACAAGGGGCCGTTCCGTTAAAGAACGGCCCTTTCTCTCCCCTATACCTACTGCTTCTTCAGAATGACGACTGCACCTCAGGAAGCGGAGAACCCGCTTCTCAACATTACTGACCTCATCGATTACGCCGCTGTCCGCCCCGAACACGTGATGCCGGCAGTGAAAAAGCTTGCCGCGGATCTTGAAAAGGCGCTTTCCCGCGTTACCGCACCCGAAACGCCCGCGACCTGGGACGCGGTTGTCGTGCCGCTGGAAGAAGCCTCGCTCGCCTTTTCCCGCTCCTGGGGAGCAATCGGGCACCTCCAGAGCGTCGTCGATACGCCGGCGCTTCGCGACGCCTTCAATGAGGCGCTCCCGCTCGCGACGGATCTCTATCTGCGGATCTCCCAGGACGAGGCGCTCTATAAAAAGTATCTCGGGATCGAAAAGAGCGACGCTTTTGAAGCGCTTTCGCCCGTGCGTCAGCGGATCATCCGCCGCGAAATCCGCGACTTCGAGCTCTCGGGCGCCGCGCTCCCCAAAGATAAGCGCGAGCGCGTGAAGGCGATCGGCCAGGAACTCTCGCAGCTCTCGCAGAAATTCAGCGAGAACCTCCTTGACGCCACGAACGCCTTCGAGCTCATCCTCCCGGACGAAAGCCGCCTTGCGGGCGTTCCCGCCGAGACGCTCGCGCTCTACCGCGCGAGCGCGAAGGCGGCGGGCAAAACGGGCCTGAGGCTCACGCTCCAGTTCCCCTCCTACCTCCCCGCCATGAAGTACTGCGCCGACCGCGGCATCCGCGAGGCGCTCTACTACGCCTTCTCGACCCGTGCGGCGGAATTCGACGACGGAAAGTACGACAACACGCCGATCATCAGACGCATTCTGGAACTGCGCCGCGAAGAGGCCGAACTCCTCGGATTCAAGAATTTCGGGGAACTCTCGCTCGCCACGAAGATGGCGAAGGACCCCGCGGAAGTGCTCGCGTTCCTGAGGGACCTCGCGAAGCGCTCGCGCCCGCGCGCGCTCGAGGATGCGGGCGAAGTCGACGACTTTGCGAAGAAGACCCTCGGCATCGACGAGGTCGAGCCCTGGGACCGCCCCTATGCGGCCGAAAAACTCCGCGAAGCCCGCTACAGCTATTCGGACGCCGAAGTGAAGCGCTACTTCACGCAGAATGCCGTCTTCGCCGGGCTCTTCCGCATGGTGGAGACGCTCTTCGGCATCGAAATCGAAGAGAAGCGCGCCTCCGTCTGGCATCCGGACGTCAAGTACTTCGAAGTGAAGCGCTCCGGGCAGCTCATTGCCGCCTTCTACGCGGACCTCTACGCCCGCGAGGGGAAGCGCTCCGGCGCCTGGATGGACGGCGAGCGCACGAGGCGGCGCCTTCCCGACGGGAAGCTCGTCACGCCCGTTGCCTACCTCGTCACCAACTTTGCCGCGCCGGTTGAAGGCAGAGAGGCGACGATGACGCACGACGAGGTGACGACGCTCTTTCATGAATTCGGCCACACGCTCCACCACATTCTCACGGCCCAGGAAGAGGCGCAGGTTTCCGGCATCAACGGCGTCGAATGGGATGCCGTTGAGCTTCCGAGCCAGTTCCTCGAGAATTTCGCCTGGGAGCACGATGTGGTGAAGGCGATTTCGCGCCATGCCGATACGGGCGAATCGCTTCCCGACGAACTCTTTAAGAAGATGATTGCCGCGAAGAACTTCGAAGCCGGCGCCTTCTGCGTGCGCCAGGTCGAATTTGCGCTCTTCGACATGCTCCTTCATGCGGAATTTAACCCGAAGACGGATTCGGTTCCGGCGCTGCTCGACCAGGTCCGCAGGGAGGTCGCCGTGGTGTTTCCCCCGAAGTGGAACCGCTTCCCGCAGAGCTTCGCCCACATTTTCGCGGGCGGCTATGCCGCGGGCTACTACAGCTACAAGTGGGCGGAAGTGCTCTCGGCCGACTGCTTCAGCGCCTTCGAAGAGGAAGGCGTCCTCAACCCGAAGACGGGCCGGCGGTTCCTCACCGAAATTCTCGAGCGGGGATCGAGCCGCGACGCCATCGAGAACTTCGTTGCCTTCCGCGGCAGGAAGCCCGAACTCGACGCCCTCCTGAGGCTCTCGGGCATCGTTGAGGCGCCTCAGGCCTCTAAGAAGGATTAAAGCCTCCTCAGAGACGACTCCAGCAAAACGCCCGCAGTTCTCCGAAGGGAATTGCGGGCGTTCTTGTTTGGATGGCGCTCAGGCTGAGAAGCCTGAGGCGCTTTCACAAAACTTTTTAGGCGAGGGTCGCCACCATCAGCGCCTTGATGGTGTGCATGCGGTTGCCGGCCTGCTCGAAGACGATCGAGGCGGGCGATTCAAAGACATCTTCCGTGACCTCGACGCCGTCCTTCAGTTCCGGATGCTGCGCGATCACCTTGGCGCCCACCTTCGTTTCGGCGTTGTGGTAGGCCGGGAGGCAGTGCATGAAGCGCACGTTGGGGTTCCCCGAAGCGGCCATGAGTTCGGCATTCACCTGGTAGGGCTTCAGGAGCTTGATGCGTTCGGCCCAGACTTCAGCGGGCTCGCCCATCGACACCCAGATGTCGGTGTGGATGAAGTCGGCGCCCTTCACGGCCTCGACGGGATCCTCGGTAATCGTGATGCGCGCGCCCGACTTTTCAGCCATTTCGGTAACAAGCGCAATCAGCTCTTCGGAAGGCCAGCAGGCCTTCGGCGCGCCGATGCGGACGTCCATGCCCATCTTGGCGCCGACCATGAGGAGGGAATTGCCCATGTTGAAGCGCGCGTCGCCCATGTAGGCAAACGAAATGTCCTTCCAGGCCTTGCCGCTCGCTTCCTTCATCGTCATGAGGTCGCAGAGCATCTGCGTCGGGTGCCACTGATCGGTAAGGCCGTTGTAGACGGGAACGCCCGCATAGTCGCGGAGCTCTTCGACCACCTGCTGCGAGAAGCCGCGGTATTCGATCGCGTCGTACATCTGGCCGAGCACGCGGGCGGTGTCCTTGATGCTTTCCTTGTGGCCGATCTGCGAGGACGAGGGATCAAAGAAGGTCGTGCCGGCACCCTGGTCGTGAGCGGCAACCTCAAAGGCGCTGCGCGTGCGGGTGGAGGTCTTTTCAAAGACGAGCGCAATGTTCTTGCCGACAAGTCGGCGCGCTTCCGTCCCCATGCGCTTGGCCTTCTTGAGGTCGATGGCGAGATCAATGAGATAGTCGATCTCGGCAGGCGTGTGGTGAACGAGACTGAGAAGGCTGCGGCCGCGAAGATTCATCGGCATGGAATGCTCCAGGAATAGAAGGGTGTATGAGAAATTCGATCTCAGCTTGGCGCGTCCCCGGAAGCATTCAGGATGCCCGGGGCCGCAAGCTCGGGTGCATTTCATTCTAGGAGGAGGCAGGGGCCTCTTTCTAGTGCTTTCTACCTAGACTGCGTGATGCGCCCGAAGACCATAACATATTGTTTTTATTATGTTTCTTATTGTCGACCAATGGCACATGATGACAAGAACCAAGGCGCAAAAAGACAAATGAATGCCTTCATACGGTTGAAGAAGGCGTTCATTGTTGGGAGGCTACTCTTCGGGCTTCTCGAGAGGCGCCTCTTTTCTCGCCGCGGCTTCCTTCATGCGGATGCCTTCCTCGAGAATGCGCCGCGTCCATGCCGAGCCGCCCGCGTCGTGCCAGAACTGAAGCTGTTCGGCAGTCAGGCGCGCCGAGCAACGCAGATACCCTTTTTCCTCCCTTTCGACGCGCTTCTTCGCGTCGCCGGGGCGAAGATCAATCGGAGTCCCGGGCACGCGCTTCGATTGCGCCTTCCTGAGGAGCCTGAGCGCGGATTTGGTTTTGGCCGCTGCTTTGGAAGTCGTTTTTCCGGCGGCTTTTGCTGAATCTTTTTTTCCCATGATCGAAATTCGGTCTTCTATTCGGTTCGTTCGGAAACGCTTCGGGGTGAGGAGCCGGGGCTCGCGCCCGTTCATGAGGGGAGCGCGGGGCGCCTTTCCCAATGATAGGCCGAGAGGCGCATTATCCCAAAGTACGGAAGACTACCGATTGCAAAGCGAAATAGAAACGCGGCCCGATGCTTCTTCCCAAAGGAATCCGCTGTGGCAAACTATGGCGCCTGAATGGTTTCCGTCTGAAAGGTTTCCCTCCGCCATGCCTCAGCTTCGTCTTGCCTCCTGGAATGTCAATTCGCTCAAGGTCCGCCTGCCGCAGGTGCTTGAGTGGCTCGAGCTCTCCCGAACCGACGCGCTCGTCCTTCAGGAAACCAAGCTCACCGACGACCTTTTCCCCGCGGAAGCCTTCCGCGAGGCGGGCTTCGACGCGGTCTTCACGGGTCAGAAGACCTACAACGGCGTGGCGCTCGTCACGAGGAAGAGCACCGTGAGCGGCCTGGAAGCGGTCGAACTCAATATTCCGGGCTACCCCGACGACCAGAAGCGGTTCGTGAGCGCGCTTCTTGCTCCCGCCGCCGGAGGCGACCCCATCCGCTTCTGCGGCGCCTACTTCCCGAACGGACAGGAAATCGGCACGAGCAAGTATCTCTACAAGCTCGACTGGATCTCCACGCTCTCGAGGCACCTCAGAAAGCTCCTCGAGGCGTCGCCGCGCCTCATTCTCGGCGGCGACTTCAACATCGCCCCCGCGGAAGCCGACACGTGGAACCCCGCCTACTGGGAAGGGAAGATTCTCTGTTCGCCCGCAGAGCGCAGCGCCTTGAAGCGCCTCGAGGCGCTCGGACTTCGCGACAGCTTCCGGCTCTTCAGCCAGCCCGCGGAAACCTTCTCCTGGTGGGATTACCGTCAGAGCGGATTTGAAAAGAATCACGGCCTCAGGATCGACCTCATGCTCGTCTCCGACGCCCTCGTTCCCCTCGTGAAGGAAGCCGCCATCGACGCCCGTCCGAGAGGCAACGCCCAGCCCTCCGACCACGCTCCCGCCACTCTTCTTCTTGAGTACTGATCGTGATCAGCGCGAAACCCCGGCTCAGAATCGGCATCCCCGGCGACTACCTCCCCTTCGGCATCATCGACGAAGGCTCTCAGGCGGGCTTTGCCGGACACGACATCGACCTCATGGAGGGACTCTGCCGCGAGGCGGGCCTCGCGCCGCAGTTCATCCTGACGAGCTGGCCCGCACTCTTTGAGGAACTCTCCGCCGGGCGCTTCGACGTCGCCGCGGGCGGCGTCTCCTGGCTCCCGGAGCGCGCGAGGCGCTTTGACGACCTGCCGCGCTACGCGCCCTTTGCAAAGGTCGCGCTCATCCGCAAGGCCGATGAAAAGCGCTTTCTCGTCCCGGAAGACCTCAATCAGCCCTCGGTCCGCGTGATCAAGAATCCGGGCGGCACGAATGAGGCGTTCGTCAATGCGCACCTCACGCGCGCCTCGGTCGCGACCGTCGCCGACAATGCCTCGATTCCGGCGCGCATTGCGTCCGAAGTGGGCGACGTCATGATTACCGACACCTTCGAAGCGCGCTGGTATTCAGCAAGAGACGTGCGCCTCACGCTCGCCTTCGGCGGGAAGGGCCTCACGCCCGAAAGCTGGAAGACCATTCTCGTTCGCCGCGGCGTCAGAAAGCCCCAGCTTCCCGGCCGGGAAGGCCTGCCCGGGGAGCTCCTCATCACGTCGCTTCTCTCCGCCTGGGGGCGGCTTGACCGCGCGGGGTTCCTCACGGAGCTCTCCCGCAAGTGGCTCGGGAGCTGAGCTCCGGCTCCTCGCTCCCGGTTCCTGACAGGAAAAAGTTTTTTCTTCGCCCGCTGCCCGCATCCCTGCGGTTTCTCAAAATGCCTGCCCGGGAATCATCCGCGCGGACGTCGTCAGACGCTTTTCCGCCTTTCGAGCCATTTTCTTAGGTTCCTCTCCCTAGTCGAAATGAGATTCGGCAAAAACGCCGCAAGTCACCGCTTCCGGGCATGCGCGCACCGTTCCCGGGCGTGCTCTAATTCATGTCTCGAGCTTCTCTTTGCAAATTGAATTGCAAAGGAAGCGCCATAAATTTCAAAGTCTTTGTTCAAATCAAAGACTTTTTTTGCATCAAAGAAAGGAGCATCCCTTATGCAGCGTCGCACTGTACTGGGTGCCATCGGAGCGGTGGCACTCTCGAGCGCCTCTTATTTCCCGATGAATGCCTGCGCCGCGGCGCTCAAGGGTGAGGGCGGCAACCCCATCCGCATCGTGGTTCCCTACCCGCCGGGAGGTCCGCTCGACGTTTCCGCGCGCGCCATTGCCGACGCCGTGACGCCCGTTCTCGGCACCGTCGTTGTTGAAAACCGCCCCGGCGCGGGCGGCAACGTCGGCATGAGCTACGTGAGCCATGCGCGTCCCGACGGCCATACGCTCGTGATGGGCGCGGTCGCGACGCTCGCCATCAACCCGTCGCTCTTCAAGAAGCTCCCCTACGATCCGGTAAAGGACTTCAAGCCCGTGACGCTCGTCGCCACCGCGGCGAACGTGCTCGTCATCACGCCGGAGTTCTCGCAGAAGACGGGCGTGAAGTCGGTGAAGGACCTGATCGAGTATGCGAAGAAGAACCCGGGCAAGCTCAACTACGCCTCGGGCGGCAACGGGTCCGCGGGCCACATGGCGGGCGAGTTCCTGAAGCGCCAGTGCGGCATCGACATGGTCCACATTCCGTTCGCGGGCGCTTCTCCGGCGCTCCTCTCGGTGATTTCGGGCCAGACCGACCTCATCTTCGACAACCTCGCCTCGGCTGCGGCCAACATCAAGGCCGGGAAGCTCATGGCGCTTGCCGTGACGACGAAGACCCGCACGCCGCTCCTGCCCGATGCGCCCACGATGGAGGAAGCGGGCGTCCCCGACTTCGACATCTACACCTGGTTCGGCCTCATGGTGCCGGGCGGCACGCCCGACGACGTCGTGAAGACCTTGAACGACGCGATCGTCCCGGTTCTCAGGGACCCGGCCACCGACAAGAAGTTCCGCGCCTTCGGCGCGCTTCCCGCCCCGACGACGCCTGCCGAATACCAGAGCCTCATCGACGAAGAGGCGAAGAAGTACAAGGTGCTCGTGGAGATCGCCGGCGCCCGCGTCGACTGACGCATCAGGAGGCGTCCGCAGTCTGATCGGGAGGCGCTTTCCTTAAAGACCTCCGGCGGCTGCGATGAGAGCGGTCCGTGCTTTTGCCGTTGATCGGCATGGGTTCGGGCCGCTTTCGCGTTTTCTCTTTTGAAGAAGGCGTTTTGCGGGGAAAAGCCTACTTATAATTCCTCGATTTTTCCCGGAACGCCCCCTGAAAAAACACCGCCGGTGCTTCAGGGGCATGCCCCGGACGCCTTCAGGCATTCAACAACGAAATTTCTTTTTCCGTCCCATCGGGCCCTATCCCTCGGCGAGGCCCGGGACACGAATCAACATGCTCAAGAACCAGAAGGATTTCGCAGCAGGGCTCTTCTACATCGCGATCGGCATCTTCGGCGCGACGAGCCTCGGAGACAACGAAATCGGCACGCTCGCGCGAATGGGGCCGGGATACTTCCCGCTCATCATTTCAGTAGCCATCATCCTCACGGGCCTCGTCATCGTCGTGAAGTCGCTCGTCGCGACGCCTGCCTCTGATCAGGACACCCGCATCGACTTCGGGAAGCCGTTTTCCGCGCTCCTTATTCTCGGGAGCGCCGCCTTTTATGCGGCAACGCTCCTCACGCTCGGGTTCGTCCTCTCAATCGGCCTCATGGTGGTCATCTCCTCCCTCGCCCACCCGCTCTTCAGGCTGCGCGACGCCCTGATTTCCGCGGTGCTTCTCACCACGCTCTCGGCGCTCCTCTTCATCGGCGGCCTCGGGCTCATCGTGCCGCTCTGGCCGACATTCCTCTAAGGAGAGTACGGGATGGATCTCCTCAATAATCTTCTCATCGGCTTTCAGAGCGCCGTTACGCTCACGAACCTTCTTTACTGCTTCGTGGGCGTGTCGCTCGGCACCCTCGTGGGCGTCCTCCCCGGCATGGGACCCGTCGCCACGGTGGCGATGCTCCTTCCGATCACCTACGCGCTCGACCCCTCGTCCGCGCTCATCATGCTCGCGGGCATCTATTACGGCGCGCAGTACGGCGGTTCGACCACGGCCATTCTCGTCAACATTCCGGGCGAAGCCTCCGCCGTCGTCACCTGTCTCGACGGCCACAAGCTCGCCAAGGTCGGGCGCGCCGGGGCGGCTCTCGGCGTGGCTGCATTCGGCAGCTTCATTGCCGGGTGCTTCGCGACCGTTCTGATCGCCGCCTTTGCGGAACCCCTTACGCTCGTCGCCTTTGAATTCGGTCCGCGCGAATACTTCAGCCTCATGGTGCTCGGCCTCGTGGGCGCGGTGGTGCTCGCCTCCGGGTCGCTTCTGAAGGCGATCGGCATGATCTTCATCGGCATTCTCCTCGGCTGCGTCGGCATGGACGTGAATTCCGGGGCGCTCCGCTACGTCTTCGGCATTGACGAACTGATGGACGGGCTCGACTTCGTCGCGCTCTCGATGGGCGTCTACGGCTTTGCGGAGATCATCCGCAATCTTGATGCCGCCGGGAGCCGCGAGGCGGTGCCCGCTGCCGTCGGGAAAGTCCTTCCGAGCGCAAAGGACCTGAAGGATAGTGCGGGCGCCATTTCGCGCGGCACGATCCTAGGCTCCCTCCTCGGCATTCTCCCGGGCGGCGGCGCGCTTCTCTCCTCCTTTGCGTCCTATACGCTTGAAAAGAAGCTTGCCGGCAAAAACGCCAGGCCGCCCTTCGGCGAAGGCAACATCCGCGGCGTGGCGGGTCCGGAATCGGCCAACAATGCGGGCGCGCAGACGAGCTTCATTCCGATGCTCACGCTCGGCATTCCCTCGAACGCCGTGATGGCGCTCATGATCGGCGCCCTGATGTTGCACGACATTGCCCCGGGCCCGCAGGTCATGACAACGAATCCCTCGCTCTTCTGGGGCCTCATCGTCTCCATGTGGATCGGGAACGTCTTCCTTGTGATCCTCAATATTCCGTTGATCGGCCTCTGGGTGAAGCTCCTGCGCGTGCCCTACCGGCTCCTCTACCCGGCGATTCTCGTTTTCTGCGCGATCGGCGTTTATTCGATCAACAACAACCCCTTCGACATCTGGATCACGATCGGCTTCGGCATCTTCGGCTGGATCGTCAACAAGCTCGGCTGCGAGTGCGCGCCGCTCATTCTCGGCTTCATCCTCGGGCCGATGCTTGAGGAAAACATGCGCCGCGCGCTCCTTCTTTCCCGCGGCGACCTGACGACCTTCGTGACGGGACCGATCTCCGGGTCGCTCCTTGCCGTCTCGGCCGTTCTTCTTCTCCTCGTGATTCTTCCCTCCGTGCGCTCCGGCCGCGAAAAGGCGTTCGTCGAGGATTAATCTCCGGCTTTCCCTGAAGGCAAAAAGAAACCCCGCCAGTGGAGCTTTTCTTCCGGCGGGGTTCTTTTTTTCTCGTTTTTCTAGCTTCGCTTCGCAAGCCTCAGACGCTCGACCCAGAGGCCCGAGGATTCAAGATCGGACGCCGATGCGCCTGCCGGCGTCTTTTTCCCCTCCGACCAGAGCCCGGAGGCTAAAAGATCCTCCTCCCGCAGAACCGGGAGATTGACGCCCGCATGGGTGCCGGCGCCTGCGACCTCCGCCGGGATCATTTCCGGACGGATCGTGGGGAAGGCGCACTCCCAGGCTTCGAGCGGCACGAGAACGCCGCCCTCGCGGCCGATGATGACCGGAAGCGCCGTCTTTTCCTCGTCGCTTCCCCGGGTTTCAGGCGCGAGGAGCACGAGCACCTCCGCCGCCCAGAGACGCTTTGCCCGCAGGCGGTCCCTCAGCGCGAAGAAGGGCCAGAGAACGAACATGACCCAGAAGGGCGCGGTGAGGATCGCCGCAATGGCGATCCAGGAGCCCGAGAGCGTCCCCCGGAAGGAAACGGCGGCGCCGAAGACTGCCCAGATCCACCAGAGGAGCCAGAAGCGCCGTCTGCGTCTTTCAGGAATCGGCGTTTGAACGGCAAGCTCCGTGCGCTCGAGCGTCGTCTTTTCTTCCTTCTCAGTCATTTTGATTTTCTCCCCTCTCGCTTTTAAGCACCCTGGCGCGGAGCTGCCCGCAGCCGCCGTCCACATCCTGCGCCGCGGAATCGCGCAATGTTGCAATGACGCCCCTGCTCCTGAGGCGCCTCACGAGCTCGACGGCATGCGCGCGCTCGGGCCGCACCCAGGGCGAATCCTCCACGGCGTTCACGGGGATGAAGTTCACCATGGCGTATTTCCCCTGGAGAAGGTCGGCGAGCCGGTCGATTTCCTCGAAGGAGTCGTTGACGCCATGCATCAGGGTCCATTCATACTGAACGGGATAACCCGTCGTCCGCGCCCACTCCTCCGCCCGCCCGATGATGCGGGGGACGGCCATGCGCGCCCCCCTCGGAAGGAGCTCACGGCGCTTTTCATCGTTCGTCGTATGGAGCGACACCGCGAGCGCAGGCCGGACCGTTGAAGCGAAGAGCGCATCAAAGAGTCTCTCGTCGCCAACCGACGAGATCACCAGGTCCTTTTGTCCGAAGTCGCCCATCTGCGCGAGAAACTCCACCGCATGCAGGACGTTTTTGAGGTTGTGCGAGGGTTCTCCCATGCCCATGAAGACCACCTTCTTCGTCTCGGGCCGAAGTTCCCGGGCGATGGCGGCCTGGGCGACGATTTCAATGTCGGAGAGCTGCCGGATAAGACCGCATCTTCCCGTCATGCAGAAGACGCAGCCGACCGCGCACCCCATCTGCGTTGAGACGCAGACGCCCTGCCGGGGAAGAAGCACCGATTCAATCGTCTGGCCGTCGGAGAGCGTGAGAAGAAGCCTTTCGCTCTCCGGGTCCGCGCCCGGGTGGCGCGAGCGGATGACGGCGGCATTCCTCAAAGCCCCGCGGATCCCGGGAAGGGCTTCCGCGACCGCTTTTGGGAGCCTGAGCCTGCGGCTTTCCGCAGCTTCCTCCCATTTGATTCTTCCCATCCAGGCGCGGTACACCCGGCGCTCGTGCGCAGGCCCTGCCCCGAGCGCCGAGAGGCGCTCGTGCAGCTCTGCGAGCGAATGGAAAGTGTTAAGCGAATCGGGCGTTGGAGTCTGATCGGGCATGAAATAAAGGCGCTTCCCCGCTCGCGGGCGAAAAAATCCTGAAGAGCCCGGGATTTTAGTCGAATTCCTCTAGAGAAATTCCTCGCGCACGAAGAGCGTGCGCACGGCCCGTGCGGCCTCTTCGGGGAACCCCGGCCGCATGCTTCTGCGCGGAACCGGGAGTCCGATCATGAGCGTTTTTTCCCAGCGCTGCCCGAGGATGCGGAGCCGTTCGCCCGAGAGCCGGAAGGCGGGCTCGAGCGGCCGCCCGGCGGAAGCCCCAAGGAGCTCCCTCACTATCGGGTCGTTTGCCGCATCAAGAAGCTGGCTCGAGAGGAAGACTGCAATCAGCGGAGTGCGCTTCTCGAACTCGTCGCGAAGCCTTTCCGCTTCGGAAACGGCATCCCTCACGACATGCCCGTCGCGCGCGCGGCCGTCCCAGATTTCGGGCCAGGTGAAGATGGAAAAGCGCCTCGCCTGCGATTCAACCGGAAACCCCGCGGCGGAGAGCCAGCGGAGGGCTTCCGCAACCGCATAGCCGCGGTCGATGCGGGGCGCCGTAATGACGCCTCTCGGGCGCATGATTTTGTCGAGGAAGGCGCGGCGCGCCTCCCCTTCGGGAGGAAGCTCCGCGTCATCGAGTTCCGGCCCGAACCCGGGAGGCATCACGATGAGAACCCCGCGAGCGAGGTTTTCCGGCGCATCCGCCGTTCCCGGGGCATTGAGCTTCACTTCTCCTTTCCTCCGGGGAGGTCCTCTCCCGTGCGCCTGAGGGGCGGCAGACGCGCGGCGAGTTCATCGGCGAGTCCGAGCTCCTGAATCTTCCGCGTAAGCGTGTTTCTCCCGACGCCCAAACGCTCCGCGGCTTCAATGCGCCGGCCCCGGGTGACTTCCATGGCGCTTCGGATAAGCGCGCGCTCGAATTCGGCGGAAAGGGTCTGCCAGACGCCGGATTCGCCTTCCTGAAGGCGCTTTCTCGCGTCTTCAGCGAGGAGCCCCGTCCAGGTTTTTCGGCCTTCCGCCGCGGATTCAGCGGGCGCATGCGGCTCAATCCCCGCAAAGCGCGCTTCAGGGGCCTCGGACGCGCTTCGGATCTCAAGCGGCAGATCCTCGACGCGGATTTCCTTCGAGGGCGCCATGACGAGAAGCCACCGGCAGAGGTTTTCGAGCTGCCGTACGTTCCCTGGGAAGGGAAAGCGCTTCACGACCTCAAGGGCTTCCGGGGTGAGCACCTTTTCCTCAACGCCGAGTTCGCGCGCGCCGGTTCTCAGGAAATGCGCCGACAAGGGCGCAATATCTTCGACGCGGTCCCTCAGGGGCGGGAGCCGCAGGCGGATCACGTTGAGGCGGTGGTAGAGATCCTCGCGGAACTGTCCCGCCTTCACGCGCTCTTCCAGATTCTGATTGGTGGCGGCGATGACGCGGACATCGGCCTTGATGGGCTGGCGGCCGCCAACGCGGTAGAAGTAGCCGTTTGAGAGGACGCGCAGAAGCCTCGTCTGAAGCTCCATCGGCATGTCGCCGATTTCGTCGAGGAAGAGCGTCCCGCCCTTCGCCTGCTCGAAGCGCCCGAGGTGCGTGGCGGTAGCTCCCGTGAAGGCCCCTTTTTCGTGCCCGAAGAGCTCGCTCTCAAGAAGCTCCCTCGGAATCGCCGCCATGTTGATGGCGATGTAGGGTGCGCGGCTTCGCTTGCTGTGCTTCCAGATCGCGCGGGCGACAACTTCCTTGCCGGCGCCGGATTCGCCCGTGAGAAGCACCGTGACGTTGCTCTGCGAAAGCCGCCCGATGGCGCGGAAGACCTCCTGCATGGCAGGGGCCTGGCCGATGAGATCGGGAACCGCGGGCTGCGGCTCTTCAATCTTTTCCTCCGCTGCCGGGAGGGCCTCCGCCCGGTGCCTGGCATCCTCCATCGCGCGGCTGATGAGCTCAACCGCCTTCGCGACGTCGAAGGGCTTCGTCAGATATTCGAAGGCGCCGCCCTGAAAGGACGAGACCGCGCTGTCGAGATCCGAAAAGGCCGTCATGATGATGACGGGAAGATCGGGCGCAATTTCCTTCACGCGCGCGAGAAGGTCGACCCCCGAAAGGCCCGGCATGCGGATGTCGGAAACGAGCACGAGGGGGCGCTCGGATTTGGAGGCTTCAATGGCTTCGAGGGCCGCGAGCGCGTCCTGTCCGCGCTCGAATGTCCGGCAGCCGATGCCTTCGCGCGAGAGCGCGCGGTTGAGCACCCAGCGGATGGCGCGGTCGTCGTCGATCACCCACACAGGTTCGCTTCCGGCCGCTGCGGAAAGCTCGATTGGAGTGTCTTCAAGCATGAGAGATTCCTTGGTCCTTTCGCCCCGTCCGCGCTTCTCTGATGAAAGCTTCCTGGCAGAACCGGGCGTCAATGGTGTGCGTTCCTGAAATTATCTGGGCGCTGCTCCGCCTGCAGACCGGCCGCCCTTGCCGGATTCCTTCTGAAGTCCGAGGGGGAGCATCACCGTAAAGTCCGTCCTCCCCGGACGGCTTTCAACGTCAATGGATCCGCCCGCTTCCTCAACAAAGGCGCGCACGATGGAAAGCCCGAGCCCGGAGCCCTCGGCCCGCCCGGTAACGAGCGGAAAGAAGATGCGTTCGCGGATTTCGTCGGGAATCCCGGGGCCGTTGTCGACCACGTCGACCCGAAGCGCGAGCCGCACGCGCTTCCCGCCCAGCATCACGTCCCTCGCAATGCGCGTGACGAAGACGATCTCGGCCTTCCCCCGGGCGCGCTCGGAGGTCATCGCCTCCGCGGCGTTTCTCGCGAGGTTGAGGAATATCTGAATGAAGCGGCCGCGGTCGCCGACGACGGCGGGAGCGGAGATGTCGTAGTCGCGCTCGATCCTGAGGCCGCTCGTGAATTCGAGACCGATCAGGCTTCTCACGTGTTCGAGCACCTCGTGAATATTGACGGGCTCAAACGTGCGCGGCCGGCGGTAGGGCGCGAGGAGCCGGTCGACGAGGGACTGAAGCCTTGCGGCCTCTTCGAGAATCACGCTCGTGCATTCCCGGTCCTCGTCGCGCACGAGCTCGGCCTCGAGGAGCTGCGCCGCACCGCGGATGCCGCCCAGGGGATTCTTGATTTCGTGCCCGAGATTTCTGAGGAGTTCGCTGTTCGCCGCCCGCACGCTCGCTTCCATGGCGCTTCTTTCCGCCTGAAGCGCGTCCTCGAGTTCCGAGACTTCGAGAATGCATGCGGTATCGGCGGGGAGTCCCGCCGCGCGGACGTCGTCCGCGGCAATGGCGGAAAGAACAGCTCTCACGCGAAGCGGTTCCGCAAGTCCCCGGCGAAGCTCCGTCATGGACGAATAGGAAGGCGTCCCCGCGCTCTCCGCGAGCGGAAACCAGGACCCGGCCTCCTCGATGAATTCCGCGGCGGGCTCGCTTCTGAGGCCCCGTCTCGTGCGTCCGAGAAGGGTTTCAGCGGCCGAATTCACGGTGGTGATCCGTCCGGCACGATCGAGCGCCAGGACTGCCGTTGAAAGCGCGTCAAAGAGCGGGGCCGGATTGAGAGGCCCTTTCTGAAGCTCATGCGGAATCCTGGTCTTCATGCCTGCCGAAAGAAAAAAAAGAAAAATGAATTTTCCGCAGTGTCCGCCTGCGTGCGGACGGGCACTCCGGAAAAAGCAAAACGGGGAACGATGGCTCGATGCACCGTCCCCCGGGAGAGGTCCTCAGACTGCGGCGGGGAAAGCCCCGCCGTCTGAAAGCCCATTCGGATGCCTGAGAAGGCTCGAGTCCGATCAGTGCGAGTAGTAGAGATCGAAGTCGAGCGCCGTAACGGCCATCTCGGCCTTGAGCACATCCTTCCTCTTTTCGGCGATGTAGGCGTCGATCAGATCGTCCGAGAAGACGCCGCCGCGGGTAAGGAACTCGCGGTCCGCGTCGAGGGCGTTCAAGGCAGCCTCAAGATTCGGCGCGACGGTCGGGATCTTGGCGTTTTCCTCGGGCGGCAGATCGTAGAGGTTCTTGTCGGCCGCTTCGCCCGGATGGATCTTGTTCTGGATGCCGTCAAGGCCGGCCATCAGGAGCGCGGAGAAGCCGAGGTAGGAGTTGCAGAGCGGATCGGGGAAGCGCACTTCGATGCGGCGGGCCTTCGGGCTGTTGACGAACGGAATGCGGATCGAGGCCGAGCGGTTCCTGGCGGAATAGGCGAGCTTCACCGGAGCTTCAAAGCCCGGAACAAGGCGCTTGTAGGAGTTGATGCCGGGGTTCGTGATGGCGTTGAGAGCGCGGGCGTGCTTGATGACGCCGCCGATGTAGTAGAGCGCCATTTCGGAGAGGCCGGCGTAGCCGTTCCCCGAGAAGAGATTCTGGCCGTCCTTCCAGATCGACTGGTGAACGTGCATGCCCGAACCATTGTCGCCCTCAACGGGCTTCGGCATGAAGGTCGCGGTCTTGCCGTAGGCGGCGGCGACGTTCCACACCGTGTACTTGAGGATCTGCGTCCAGTCGGCGCGTTCCACGAGGGTCGAGAAGCGCGTGCCGATTTCGCACTGGCCGGCGCCGCCCACTTCGTGGTGGTGAATTTCAACCGGAACGCCCTGCTGCTCGAGGAGCGTGCACATTTCAGCGCGCAGGTCGGCCATCGAATCAACCGGGGAGACCGGGAAGTAGCCGCCCTTCATGCGGTTTCTGTGGCCGAGGTTGCCGCCTTCCATGTCGAGGCCGCTCGACCAGGGCGCTTCTTCGGAACCGATCTTGAAGAAGGAGGAGCCGGGACGGTGATCCCACTGGATCGAATCAAAGACGAAGAATTCAGGTTCCGGACCAAAGTAGGCCGTGTCGCCGATGCCGGTCGACTTCAGATAGGCTTCGGCGCGGCGGGCGAGCGAGCGCGGGTCGCGGTCGTAGCCCTTGCCGGTCGTCGGCTCAAGCACGTCGCAGTTGAGCACGAGCGTGTTGGCTTCGCGGAAGGGGTCCATGCGGGCGGTGTTGGGGTCCGGCTGCAGGAGCATGTCGGAAGATTCAATGCCGCGCCAGCCGACGAAGGACGAGCCGTCAAAAGGCTGGCCGAGTTCAAACGTGTCCTCGTCGATCTTATCGGCCGGAATCGTCAGGTGCATTTCCTTGCCGAGCAGATCGGTGACGCGAAGGTCCACGAACTTGCAGTCGTTGTCCTTAATCATCTGCAGCACATCAGCAGCGGACGTCATACCTCTTCTCCTAAAAGTATCGTGCGGCCGGTTGAAGTTGCGGACCGCGTCAAAAAAGAAATCGGGAAAGAGACCGGCGGATCAGCCCCGCGCATTCGCCAGCGCTTCGGCTCTCCGAATCTCCTCGGTTTGTCTATGAAGCAAAAGGCGTGCCAAAGTGGAATTTCCTAGCAAAAACCCTGAATTCAGAAAATCCCGCCCTCAGGATGCCGGGAACAGCCCGGGCAGGCGCATTCATCACGCCGGACGCACCCGGAATTATGCTCCAGCAGACCGCACGACGCACCAAATACGTGCATTAAAGAAAGGCTTCCTGCACGTCGGAAAGGAAGTTGAGCCCGAGGCGCGTCGTCCGGATGCGGCCGGGATCGTCTGCAATGAGGCCCCGGGCGCGGAGATCCCGAAGCGCGGGAAGAATCGCCCCGAGCGGGATCCCCGTGCGCTCCGAAAAGGTGCATTCGGGAACGCCTTCGATAAGTCTCAGGGCATTAAGCATGAATTCGAAGGGGAGGTCTTCGGGAGAGACCCGGTGAACATCTTCTGCGGCGCTCCTTCCCGCTTCGAGCGCCTCAAGATACCGGCGCGGATTCATGAAGCGCATCTCGCGGCGGATGCCTTCCCGGGCGGTGACCTTCCCGTGCGCTCCAGCGCCCGCGGCGAGGTAGTCGCCGAAGGTCCAGTAGTTCAGATTGTGCCGGCAGCGGCGGCCCGGCTTCGCGTAGCCCGAAACCTCGTAGCGCCCGAACCCTTTTCCGGCCAGAAAATTTTCGACGAGGTCGCCCATTTCCGCCGTTTGGTCGGCGTCGGGGAGCTCCTCGGGAAGGTGCTTCGCAAACGCGGTCCCGGGCTCGATCGTGAGCTGGTAGCAGGAGAGATGCGCGGCGCCCGACTCAGCCGCCTCGTCGAGCTCTTCCCGGAGGCCCTCCATCGTCTCGCCGGGAAGCGCATACATGAGGTCGAGATTGAAGTTCTCGAACACCTCCCGGGCACACCGGATCGCCTCGCGCGCCTCCCTCACGCTGTGAATGCGCCCGAGGCGCTTCAAGCGGTCGTCCGAAAAGCTCTGGATCCCGATGGAAAGGCGGTTGACGCCCGCAGCGCGGAACGCTTCGAATTTTCCCGCTTCTAGGGTCCCCGGATTCGCCTCCATCGTGATCTCGGCATCGCTTGCGAGCGAAAAGCGCGCGCGCACGCCGTCAAGGAGCCGCTTCATGGCGCTCCCCGACATGAGGCTCGGCGTCCCGCCCCCGATGAAGACCGACTGAATCTCCCGCTCCCCGGCATCGGGGAGCCACGACTCAAGATCCTTCAGGAGCGCGTCGACGTAGGCGCCTTCGATCGCCTCAAGCGCGCCGGGTTCCTTCGGCGCGCCGTGCGAATTGAAGTCGCAGTAGGGGCACTTTCTCACGCACCAGGGCCAGTGGAGGTAGATCGAGAGCGGAATGGCGGCGGGATTAAGCGCAGCCGGAGAGGAATCGGTCATGTCGGAATCGGTTGAGAGCTGCGAAAAGTCAGGCGCTTCAGGCTTTTTGAGGCTTCCAGCCCCAGCGCTCCTCAAGGAGCTTTGCCATGCGTCTCAAGGCCTCGCCCCGGTGGCTCTGCGCGTTCTTTTCTTCCTGAGAGAGTTCCGCGGCAGTGCGCTTTTCCTGAGGCAGATAAAAGTACGGGTCGTAGCCGAAGCCGCCCGTGCCTGCGGGCGCCTCCGCGATCTCGCCCTGCCAGAAGCCTTCGGCGATGAGGGGCTCCGGGTCATCGGCGGAACGGACGGCCGCGAGCACGCAGGTGTAGTGAGCTCTGCGGTCGGACTTTCCCGCCATCTTTTCAATGAGAAGGCGGTTGTTGGCCGCATCGTCCCCGTCCTCGCCCGCAAAGCGCGCGGAGAAGACGCCGGGGGCGCCCCCGAGCGCATCGACGCAGAGGCCCGAATCATCGGCCATGGCAGGGAGCCCCGTTTCCTTTGCGGCATGGCGTGCCTTGGCAAGGCAGTTTTCAATAAACGTGCCGTAGGGCTCGTCGCAGGAGCGGACGCCATACTCCTTCTGCCCGGCAACGCGGACGCCGAGCGGCGCGAACATCGCCTGGAATTCGCGGATTTTCCCGGCATTGCCGGAGGCAAGAACGAGAACGGGGGCGGCGGTTTCAGTATTCTGGGTCATAAGGGAAAACTCCGGAAAATGGGACTTCGGGAATCGTCAGAGGGGCTTGACAAGCGCCTCGCGCTGGAGTTCCGCGAGACGGGCATTTCCCTTCTTCGCGAGCGCGAGAAGCTTCATGAGGTCGTCGTCCGTAAAGGGCGCGCCTTCGGCCGTGCCCTGGATTTCAACGAAGCCTCCGAGGCTCGTCATCACCACATTCATGTCGGTGTCGGAATTGCTGTCCTCGATGTAGTTGAAGTCGAGAACGGGTTCGCCCTCCCACATGCCGACGGAAACGGCGGAGACCTGCGCGATGATCGGGTCTTCCTCGATCAGCTTCTCGCGAAGCATCCTGTTGACCGCGTCGCGAAGCGCCACCCAGGCGCCCGTGATCGAGGCGCAGCGGGTGCCGCCGTCGGCCTGGAGCACGTCGCAGTCGATCTGAATCGTGAATTCGCCGAGCTTTCTGCGGTCGACCACGGCGCGAAGGCTCCGGCCGATGAGGCGCTGAATCTCCTGCGTGCGGCCCGTCTGCTTGCCCTTTGCGGCCTCGCGGTCCGTCCGCGTTCCGGTGGCGCGCGGGAGCATTCCGTATTCCGCCGTCACCCAGCCTTCGCCCTTGCCCCGCAGAAAGGGCGGCACGCCCGGGGTCACGCTCGCCGTGCAGAGGACGCGCGTGCCGCCGGCTTCCATGAGAACGCTCCCCTCGGCATATTTTGTAAAGCCCCGGGTAATCGAAACCGGACGAAGCTCGTCGGGGGCGCGCCCGTCAGGACGCGAGGAAAGAGAGGCAGCAGACTGAGACATATTGAAGATGCTCCAACAGAAAAAAGGAATTCTCTCAGGGAAAGGATGCTACTAGCACTTCTCTCTCCGTGCTTTCCTCGATGAATGCGCTTCCCGCGGGCCCTGAAGGCTCTAAAATGCCGCAATCTTCAAATTTATCCCGAAGCTTGGGCCGGGTTCCGGCCGCAGAAGGTTCTTCCTAAAGACCCGAACCGGCCTCTTCTCTTGACACCCCAGGCTTCGCTCATACATAACGGATACAAAGGATTTTTCTGATGCCTTCAGTCGCAAGCATGACGGGATACGCCGCCCTTGACGGCAAGACCCTCGCGGGCACCGTCACTGCGGAATGCCGTTCGGTCAATTCCCGCTTTCTCGATCTGACGCTGCGCCTTGACGATGCGCTGCGCTTTACCGAACCCGCCGTTCGCGAGCGTCTCCAGAAGCGCCTCACGCGCGGGAAGGTGGAGCTAAGGCTCAACCTCACGGCGGACGCATCCGCGCTTCCGGCTTCCGTGAACGAAGAGGCGTTGAGGCGCGTTCTTGCGCTTCAGGAAACCATTCTCAAACTCGACCCGCAGGCTCAGGAGCTTTCCGTCGCTGAAATCCTCGAACTCCCCGGGATTGCCGCCGCCGAAACCCCCGACCGCGACAAGCTCCTCCGGGAAGTGCTCGCGATCGTCGACCGCACGCTCGACGAATTCATCGCGGCGCGCGAACGCGAGGGCGCGGCCCTCGCGCAGGTCCTCTCGGGCTACTGCGACAAGATGTCGGCAGTGGTGAAGGACGTGCGGGGCGCCATGCCGCAGATCATCTCGCAGCTTGAGGGGCGCCTTACCGAGCGCCTCACGGATGCGCTCGCCGACGCCCTGAAGGAAAAGAGCACCCTCACGAAGGAAGAGGTCACCGACCGCATCCGCCAGGAAGTGACGATGTACGCGATCAAGATGGACGTCGACGAAGAGATGAACCGTCTCGACACGCACCTTGCCGAGGTGAAGCGCCTTCTCGCTTCAGAGGGCGCCGTCGGCAGAAAGCTCGACTTCATGGCCCAGGAGATGAACCGCGAGGCCAACACTCTCGGCTCCAAGGCCGCGGCAATTGAAATGACGCAGGCTTCGCTCGCCCTCAAGATCACGATCGACCAGATGCGCGAACAGATTCAGAATCTCGAATAAACGCCTTCGAAGGACATTTCGACCATGAACGACGCACTCCCGCAGCAGAATTCCGCTCCCCGTCATCCCGGACGGCTCTTTCTCGTCACGGCGCCCTCCGGCGCCGGGAAGTCCTCGCTGGTGAATGCGCTCCTCAAGCGCCAGCCCACCATCAAGCTCTCGATCTCCTCGACCACGCGCGATCCGCGCCCGGGCGAAGTGAACGGCCGCGAATACCACTTCATCACGGAAACGATGTTCCTCGAGATGAAGAACCGCGGCGAATTCCTTGAAACCGCGCTCGTGCACGGCAACTACTACGGCACGAACCGCACCTGGATCGAAGGCCAGATGGCGCAGGGGAACGACGTGCTCCTCGAGATCGACTGGCAGGGCGCGCGCCAGGTCCGCTCGAAGTTCGCGGGCACGGTCGGAATCTTCATCCTTCCGCCCTCCATTGAGGCGCTTGAATGGCGACTCCACCATCGCGGTACGGACTCCGACCAGACGATCACCCGCCGCCTGATGGGCGCGGGCGCCGAGATCGCGCATGCCCCGGAATTCGAGTACGTTATAATCAATGAAGATTTCGATACGGCCCTCAGCCAGCTTGAGGCCATTGTGACGGCGAGCCGACTGACCTATGCTCAGCAGGCAATCCGCCATCATGATCAGTTCGCGAACCTCGGCGTTCCGGTCTGATCCCCTGGGCTTCGCTGCTGTCAGGGCCTTTTTGCCCCTTTTTCCGATCATTCATCCTACTGGAACTTAAATGGCACGCATTACCGTTGAAGATTGCCTGAAGAAGATTCCCAACCGCTTCCAGATGGTTCTGGTTGCGGCCTACCGTGCTCGCCAGATCTCCCAGGGCTACGCCCCGAAGATCGATGCGAAGGACAAGCCCGCTGTCATCGCTCTGCGCGAGGTTGCCGACGGACTGGTCGGCACGGACATGCTCAAGCATGTGCAGTAATTCAGGGCTCCGAAAGGACGCCTGACCGCGACGGCCGGACCGCCATCCTTCTCCTGCGATTGCACAGGGAGTGACGGCGCCGGCCGTTCTTGTTTTCAATTCCGTTCAACCCATCAATCTCCGCCCGGAAGTTCCCTGCCGCCTGACCTTTCTCTCACAGGCGTCGAATGGCCCGAAAGAGCCGCCCCGGAACCCCCGGCCGGAAAAGCGGCGCTTCCAATGCTGCAATCGTCCCCGATTCGGCAGAGCACGCATCAAGAAGAAGAGGAAGTTCGCCATGGCCCTCGACAACGCGCCCACCTTCCCGGAAGACATGTACGCCACCCGCGAAGAAGGTGCCGTACCCCTACCGACAGCTCCGAGGAAGCCGATTTCGCCCTTCGGGTTCGCCAAGCACGCCGTCCGTTCGCCCCTGCCCGCGCCCGTCATTCCGGCGAAGCTCCCCGATGCCGACCTTCCGCTCTTCACGCCCCAGGCGCCTGTCGGCGTCGTGACCGCCCAGGCGCTCGTCGATACGTGCCGCCTCTACCTCCCGCAGGCAGAGGTCGAGAAAATCCGCGAAGCCTACCGCTACGCCGACAATGCCCACCTCGGTCAGTTCCGCAAATCGGGCGAACCCTACATCACGCATCCGATCGCGGTCGCCTCGATCCTCGCCTCCTGGCGCATGGATGCCGAGACGATTGAGGCGGGCCTCATGCACGACGTGCTCGAAGACACGGGAACGAGCAAGCGCGAGATGGCCGAGAAGTTCGGGATTGAAGTCGCGGACCTGGTCGACGGCGTCTCCAAGCTCGATAAGCTGAAGTTCTCTTCGAACGCGGTCGCCCAGGCCGAAAGCTTCCGGAAGATGCTCCTCGCCATGTCGCGCGACGTCCGCGTCATTCTCGTGAAGCTCGCCGACCGCCTCCACAACATGCGCACGCTCGGCGTCATGCGGCCGGAGAAGCGCGCCCGCATCGGCCGAGAGACCCTTGAAATCTATGTTCCGATCGCGCACCGGCTCGGCCTCAACAACGTTTTCCGCGAGCTTCAGGAACTCTCGTTCGCGAACCGCTATCCGCTTCGCTACAAGGTTCTTTACGAAAACGTCCTCAAGACCCGCAAAAACCGCCGCGAATTCCTTGAGAAGGTTTTGAACGACGCCAAAACCGCGCTCGCCAAGGCGGGCATTCCCTGCCGAATACTCGGGCGCGACAAGACGATCTACGGCATCTACAACAAGATGCGCGAGAAGCACCAGTCCTTCTCCGACGCGCTCGACATCTACGGCTTCCGCGTCGTCGTGAGAACGCGCGGGGACTGCTACCTGGCGCTCGGCGCCCTTCATCAGCGCTGGAAGCCCGTCAATACCCGCTTCAAGGACTTTATTGCCATTCCGAAGTCGAACGGCTACCAGTCGATCCACACCACCGTGATCGGCCCGGACGGAACGCCCGTTGAATTTCAGCTCCGCACCGAGGAAATGCACAGGATCGACGAGGACGGCATTCTCGTTCACTGGCTCTACGCCTCGAGCGACGACACGTCGGACCTCCAGTCGCGCACGGCCGCGTGGCTGCAGAACCTCCTCGAAATTCAGCAGACGAGTACCGACAGCACGGAATTCCTTGAAAACATCAAGGTCGACCTCTTCCCCAACCAGATTTACGTCTTTACGCCGAAGGGAAAGATCATTTCGCTCCCGAAAGGATCCACCGCAATCGACTTCGCCTACGAAATTCATACCGACGTCGGGAACCACACCGAAGCGGTGCGCATCAATGGCGAGCCGAAGCCCCTTACGGACGCGCTCAGAAACGGCGACCTCGTTCAGATCATCACGTCGCCCGACGCGCACCCCAACCCGCAGTGGCTCGAAAGCGTCCATTCGGGGCGCGCGCGCGCCGAGATCCGCCAGTACCTGAGGAGCTGCCAGTTCGATGAATCGACGCGTCTGGGGAGACTTGCCCTTGAAGCCGTGGCCGAAGAGCAGAAGATCGACCTCATGGCGATTCCGACCTCGATCGAGCAGAAGCTCGTGAAGGAATTCGGGGCCGAGAGCCTCGCGTCGCTCTACGCCATGATCGGGCTCGGAAAGGCCCTTCCGGCAGCGGTGCTCCATCGCCTTCGCATGCTGATGCGCGAAGAGAACCTCGAGAGCGCAAATGCCGAACTCCCCGCCGTCATCGTGAACGGCAACGAAGGCGTCGCGCAGCACCTTGCCGTCTGCTGCCACCCGATTCCCGGCGACGACATCACGGGCTACAACCGCCCCGGCCTCGGACTCACGGTTCACCGCGAGGACTGCCCGCACGCCGTCCGCGGCAAGCAGGCCGATCCCAACCGCTGGATGCATCTCGAATGGGGAACGCCCAAGCCCGGATCCCACTTCGCGGTGCCGCTTGAAGTGCGCGTCAAGGACTCGCACGCCGGCCTTGCGGCCGTTGCGGCCGCTGTCGCGGAAGCGAATTCGAGCATCACGGCGGTAACGCTCGAGGAGCGCGGCGACGAGCACATCGTGCACGTGACGGTGCTCGTGCGCGACCGCAACCACCTCATCCACGTCACCCGCACGATCCGCCAGACCGACGTCGTGCTCAAGGTGAAGCGCGTCTTTGAGGAAGGAACGCCCACCCGCAAGAAGATTTCCGTCTGAGGCACGGACTATAGACGCAACGAATCAAAAAACGCCTACCGGCCTAAATCCACCGGGAGGCGTTTTTTCTGTCAAGTCCCGGAGCTGTTCTAAGGAACATGCACCGGGACTTTTAACGCTTACGCTTCAGTGGCAGCCACTTTTCCGGCAAACTTGCCGAACGTGAGGCTGCTGCCTACCGAACCGCCGCCGATGTAGCAGGAGCCGTGAATGCCGCCGACGATTTCTCCGGCCGCATAGAGTCCCTTGATGGGATTGCCGTACACGTCAAGCACATGCAGTCGCGGGTCGATTCGCACGCCGCCCATCGTGAGCGACACAAGCGGACGGCAGATGAAGCCCCAGTATGGGCCGGTTCTGAAGTCGCCCTTGATGTACTTTCTATCGAATTCCTTATCCCTGCCTGCGTCAACATAGCTGTTATATGCCCTCACCGTAGCGGCAACGGCGTCCGCGGGAAGTCCCATCTGTACGGCAAGGTCTTCGATCGTATCGGCCTTCTTCACGAACAGCTTGCGATCCCGGAGCTCTTCCTCAAAACGCTCGCGACCCCAGCCTATCACCTGGATGTCGTCGTGCGCCATGAAATCCTTCAGCTGCGCGTCCGTCGCGATCTGGAAGACCTTTTTGAAGCCCAGCTGCGCCATGGCAAGCGCCACATCGGTGTACTCGGCTTCATCCCTGATGAATCTTCTGCCGTCTTCGCCGAGCGTGATCGTCCCGTACTGCCCCATCTTGTGGCCGTGCCAGATCAGGGCGCGGCGCTTCTTTTCATCTGTGGGCAACCCATACGCAACGAGCGTTGCCTGATCAAGATGCGTCGTATCCCCGCCGATCCTGCGGACCATCTTCAAACCCTCGCCGACGCTGCAGACAGCCGCAGTCGAGAGGATTCCCCTGAAGGAAAGCAGATTGTCGTCAAGCATGGCGGTATTCGCGGCAAACCCGCCCGTGCACATGATGATTCGGTCGGCGCGAATCGCAAGCGGCTTGCCTTTCGTTTCTGCCTTCAGACCGAGAACCTGACTTCCGTCAGGCGTCGTGACCAGCTCCAGCGCCTTCGTGTTCATGCGGTATTCGACGCCGAGCTTCCTGCCTTCTTCGTAGAGAATCTTGACGTAGCGGGACCCGGAGTTGGTATCCACGTAATACTGGCGGTTGACGCGGAAGGCCGTCGAAACCACCGGTATCAGCTTGACGCCGCGATCCGTCATCCAGTCAAGCGCTGCAGGCGCTTCGCGAGCAAGAACTTCAACGAGTTCGCGCCGGCCGGTGCCGCGGCCGCCCTTGAGATACTCTTCAACGAATTCCGCCTTGCCGTTCTCATCCTTAATGCCGGCTGCGGCCTGGGCCTTCGTTCCCGACCCGACAACCATGCCGGCAGAGAACGATGATGCATTGAGGAAGGGCGTCGCATTCTTGTCGATGAGAAGGACTCGCTCAGCACCGTTTTCCTTTGCGGAAACTGCTGCGAACAAGCCGGCGACGCCGGCGCCCACCACCAGGATGTCCGTCTCGACATCCCACTTGTCCGGGACAACAGCAGAAGCGCGCGCGGCGCCTGCAGCGGCAATGACGGCGACAGCCCCGCCCGCAGCCTTGATGAAATTGCGGCGATTAAGTTCAGCCATGACCAACTCTCCTTTGAATGAAGGGGCAGCTTCACAGGTGAATTCCGAGCCGCCCCGCTGTTGCGATCAACTCTAGAGAGCCGGGTTTCAGAGGCTTGACGGGGAGTGCAGGCGACTTGACGATGCGTGCGGCAAGCTTTCCGGGAAAGCGCATCTTGACAAGGTTCAGCACGCGTTGGACAATCGTCAATACTTTGAAAATCCTTGAAATTATGTCGAAAGCCCTTTCGTTTGACCGCTACTCGCAGCAAGTCCGAAGCTTTTTCGATCTCCCGATCAACTTTGAGGCTTCGCACGGCAAAGCTGCCATGTTCAACGGCAAAGCACAGGTGCGCAAACTGCCCGCCATGACGGTCGGGCGCTTCTCCGGCGAATCGCATTCAGCGAAGCATCCGACCCGCTGCACCGGCGAGGCTGTTTTGGCGCTCAACCTGATTCTTCGGGGAGAAGGCTATTTTGAGGAAGGCCGTTCATTCGGGCGGCTGAAGCCGCTCGATTTCGCCATCACAGAGAGCGCAAGCGGCGCCAACTGGCGGTTTACAGACGACTTTGATGAGTTTGTGCTGCGGATCCCACTCGCCTCGCTCCCGAGAAGCGCCAGGCACGTTGACAAGATACGAGGCCGCGTTTTGCCGCCGGGCATGCATTCACGGCTTTTAACGCGTTTTCTCGCGGAAGCGGCTCAGCTTCCCGATGCAGTCGTACCTTCGGCGCTGAGCGGCGTCGAATCAGCCGTCATTGGGCTTCTTGACGGCGCTTTGCTGGAAGCCGCAGGCGGTTTTGCTCCGGAAGCGCTTTCGAAGGATGCGCTTCTCAGCGTGATTCTCGACGACATGCGGGCTGCAATGGGAAATCCCAACTTATCTCCAGTGGAAATCGCTTCCAGGCACCAAATCTCTGTTCGCTTCCTGCATCAGCTTTTTGCCGACACAGACCAAACCTGCATGGAAGCGCTGCGGGAAATGCGCTTAACGAGAGCGAGAGAGCTCCTTGAGCAGAGCCGCCTTTCCGTAACAGACGTCGCCATGGAGGTCGGCTTTTCCCGACTTGAAACCTTCTCCCGGCATTTCAAACAACGCTTTGGGCTTTCACCTGCAAGCTTTCGTCAGGCATTGCCCGGACTTCGCCAAGAATCCTGGTGATTCGCTGCTTCGAGGAGAATCCGGAAGCTCCTCTAACAGCGGGCAGACATAGTCTCCCCAATACAGCAGGAGGTCTGCGGCCCTCTGCAGGCGGAATCGCCCAAATCCTGAACAAGGACTTTTAGTATTGGCTCACGGGAGTTTGAGAAGAAATCCCGTGAGGCCTTTTTTCAGCAAAATCATGGAATCGGCTGATCGTTCGTGTAGGTAACTTCCAGGATCTCGAGCGTGTCGACCCCAGCCGGGTGCGTGCTCGTTGCCGGCGTCGGAAGCTTCACTTCGTCGCCTTCATGGTGCTTCAGGAGCACGCGGGCAATGGGGCTGATCCAGCTCACGTCGCCGTGCTCGGCATCGGCCTCATCGATCCCGACGATGCGGATCTTGCGCTCCTCGCCTCTCTGGTTGGCATAGAGCACCGTGGCGCCGAAGAAAACCTGATCAGTTTCGGGGTGCGCTGCCGGGTCTACCACCTCTGCGGATTCGATGCGCTTATTGAGGAAACGAATCCGGCGGTCGATCTCGCGAAGACGCTTCTTGCCGTAGAGATAGTCGCCGTTTTCCGAACGGTCGCCGTTGCTTGCCGCCCAGGAGACGACGTTCACCACCTCAGGGCGCTCAACGTTGACGAGGTGCTCGCGTTCATCAAGGAGGCGCCTGTAGCAGGCAGGCGTCATGTAGTTCTTCGTATTGGGCGGGAGTCCGGGGAGCTTCACCTCGTCGTCATCATCTTCGGCCATGAATCGGGTCCTTCCTGAATTCGTTTCTGTGGAAAAGCTAATCCTACGCGCGTTGAAGCGCTTCGGGCAGAACTCAAAGCAGAATATCGCGAGCCGCGCCATCAGGAATGTCCTTACTTTCGCAATACCTGCCTCTCTATAAAATGGATTTCCTGCAGCCGGCTGATTACCTAGCACCCACCGGGCGATGAATTCCGGACAAAAGGGCAGCGCCAACCGCGTCTGCTGAACACACATCTGGAGAAACAGATGCATTGCAAACTCTCTCGCATTGCCCTTATTGCCGCGGCGATGCTTGCTTCCACTGCGTCATTTGGAGCCGACGCGGTTTCTTCCGCTTCCGTCAAGCCCGCCCAGGAGCCCGCTGTGGTTCTTGAAGGTCAGAAGACCATGGCCGCCAAGGGCGGCGATGCGCTTCCCGCCAACGTGGACGCAGTGACCTCTGCTTCCGTCGTGCCGCAGAAATACCGGCAGACGGACTACAAGCCCAGCGGCTTTACGGAGGCACAAGGCAAAAAACGTGCGCTATTCATTCTTGACGACCCGCGCCACGAATCCGTGACCTACGACCTCTGCGTCACCGCGATGAAGTTCTTTGAAGAAAGGGGCTTTGAGGTTGAGCTTCGCGATCTGATCGCGCAGAAATTCAACCCGCTCATCACGTCGCGCGAGGAGTTCTATCACGCGAAGGACGGCTTCGGGCCCACCCCGAAGGACGTTCTCGTCGAGCAGGCGTTCGTCAAGAAGGCCGACCACATCATCTTCGTCCAGCCCAACTGGCAGGACAGCGATCCGATGTTCACGAAGGGCTACAAGCTTCGCGTCTTCTCAAAGGGCTTTTCCTACGACGACGGCCCCAAGGGCCGCGTGGGACTGCTTCCGGGCAAGACCTTCTACACCATCATGAACGCAGGCTGGCTCGGCATGGGCCAGGGCCAGAGCGGGGACTCCCTCAACAAGAATCCTCAGGAATGGGAAACCTGGATGTTCGCGATGCGCGTGGTTGACGACGATGCCGCCGTCGGCAAGGACATGAAGAATCTCGGACGCTTCGTCAACGACCGCACGCCCGGAAATCTCGATCCGGACTACGGCACGAAGATCGAAGCCTTGAGAAACGTCCTGAGGTCCCGTCTCGCACGCGACTTCAATCTCTGACCTTCTTCACGGTCCTGATTGAAAAGCCAACGCCCGCAGCCGGGGGATTCCTGAGAATCCTTATCTGCGGGCGTTCTTTTGCTCCGGATAGGCTGGACCCTGCAGATCCGCTTTCAGCTCTCCGATCTTTCTTAAAACCGCGTCCCTCCCGGCAATATGCATCCAGCCTCACCACTCGACGATGCACGGCTACGCCAAGAAAAAGCCCCTCAGGATTTCTGCCTGAAGGGCTTGCTGACTAAAAGCCGATTAATGCGGATGCTTTGGAGGAAGATCGCGCAAAAGGTAAAACCCAAGCGCCGCGAGCGCGCAACCGAAGAGTATGTAGAGGATCCATGCCACCGACATTATGAGCGCTCCAGATAGTAAGTTATTAACAAGGCAACACTTTAGTTTACAAATGGTGCTATAGACAGCTCGGGTCAGGCCGCCTGTGCATAGAGGGTACTCTCATTCGTAAAACAGGCACGAATAGGGGTTTTCTCGCTTTTGAAGGTGGCGGTGATCTCCTTCGCGTGTTCGAGCGTTTCTTCGTGACTTTTCGGCCCTTTCAGCCGCAGATTCGTTTTGAGCTGACGATTCAGGAACTCATCCCTGAACTTCCCATCAAAAGTTACACTCGCTCCTAAGATGCCTGCAGAAACGTCA
>ERZ1034901.236-NODE-236-length-46044-cov-28.457088_pt1 | contig 46044 bp, 40 predicted proteins | sample MGYA00520628_ERZ1034901 | MGnify/ENA primary metagenome ERZ1034901 (study PRJEB33766, sample SAMN09781783) | gut metagenome | biome: gut microbiome | host: Homo sapiens | place: Madagascar | study: EMG produced TPA metagenomics assembly of the PRJNA485056 data...
TTTCCAGCTCGGCCTTGTTCATCAGGTAGTGGTTGCCCTCGTCCACCTGCATGGTATAGCCCAGTGCGCCGGAGGTGCGGGGGATAATAGTGATCTTCTGCACCGGAGCAGAGTTGGACTGCTTGGCCGCCACAAGGGCGTGACCGATCTCGTGGTAGGCTACGATGCACTTTTCGTGGTCGGTCAGGATGGAATTCTTCTTCTGGTAGCCGGCAATGACCACCTCGATGCTCTCTTCAAGGTCGGCCTGCGTCACGCTCTTGCGCCCTGCCCGCACGGCACGCAGGGCGGCTTCGTTCACAATGTTGGCCAGTTCTGCGCCGGAGGCACCGGAGGCCATGCGTGCCACAGTGTTGAAGTCCACACCCGGGGCGATCTTCACCTTTTTGGCGTGTACCTTCAAAATTTCCTCGCGGCCCTTCAGGTCGGGCAGCTCCACGGGCACACGGCGGTCGAACCGGCCGGGACGGGTCAGGGCAGGGTCAAGGGAATCCGGGCGGTTGGTAGCTGCCAGAATAATGACACCGGTGTTGCCCTCAAAGCCGTCCATCTCGGTAAGCAGCTGGTTCAGGGTCTGCTCGCGCTCGTCGTTGCCGCCAAACTGGCCGCTGTTGCGCTTCTGGCCAATGGCGTCGATCTCATCAATGAATACGATGCAGGGCGCTTTTTCCTTGGCCTGCTTGAACAGGTCGCGCACCTTGGAAGCACCCATGCCCACGAACATCTCCACGAACTCCGAGCCGGAGATGGAGAAGAAGGGCACGTTGGATTCGCCTGCCACGGCCTTGGCCAGCATGGTCTTGCCGGTGCCCGGAGGGCCTACCAGCAGAATGCCCTTGGGCATGGAAGCACCGATCTCCTCGTACTGCTTGGGGTCGTGCAGATAATTGACGATCTCCTGCAGGTTCTCCTTGGCTTCGTCCTCACCGGCCACATCCGCAAAGCGGATGCCGTGGGTGGACTGCACATACACCTTTGCGTTGGATTTGCCCGCGCCGCCGAACATCATGGAGCCCGGGCCGCCGCCTGCCTTTTCCATCAGCTTTTTGTTCATCTGGTTGCCGATGAAGCTGAACAGCAGGATGGGCAGCACGAACCACAGCAGAAAGCTGAGCACCGGCGAGCCTTGCTCCACGATCTCGCTGGAGAACTGCGCGCCCGCATCGTACAGACGTTCGGTCAGGCCGGGGTCGTTCATCAGGCCGGTCTTGTAGAGCTGCTTGTTGTCCTTATCCGTAAAAATGATCTGGTTGGACTGGATATCCACCTTGCCGATATTCTCCTGCTCAGTCATGCTCATAAAGGTGCCGTAGTCTACCTCCTGCACCTGACGCTCGGCCAGCCACGGCATGACCACAAGGTTGATGACCAGCAGCACCAGCAGCACGATGGCATAGTAGATAGCCAGCGGCTTTTTGGATGGCTTGACTTCTTTCATGGGATGTTCCTCCTTCTATATAAAGTGGGCTTCCACCCGTTTGCTGCGTCCAGTATACCACACCTTGCCGCCCGGCAACAGCGCAGCGAGGGCAACTTTGCAAAAACTTAGCAGTTTCTTAACAAAGAGGGCTAAAGCCGCTCAGTTACCATATTATAGGTGCGCAAAGGGCTTGCCGGATGAGGGGGCAGGGGAGCAACGACCTCAATTTTGCATGATTTACCCCATGGTATTATGAAATGCTTTCATCTTTATCCTGAACGAAACTTCTTGACACTTTCTGGCAGGCGTGCTAAAATTATCTCACTTTCAACAAAGTGCAAATGCGTTGACGGGGATAAAACGATTTTTCTTCTGCGTGCAGAGAGCCGCCGGGTGGTGCAAGGCGGGTGCAGAGAACTTCGGATACTGGCCCCTGAGCGGCAGAACTGAACGGACAAGTAGGTTCTGACGGACGCCCACCGTTACAGGGGCAGCGATTCGCTGTTTTGGCCGATCGTGCAAAGTGGCTGTACCTGACCGTACAGCAAGGAGAGTGGTACCACGGGTGCCCTGTAAAAGCAATTTACAGGCTCTCGTCTCTCAAGGTTTTCGCCTTGAAAGACGGGAGCCTTTTTGTATGCGGATACCCCTTCAGGCATCGCTACGTCCACCAAGGGGGCGCCTTTGGGCAATACCGCAAACTTTACCGCATTCCGGAAAGCCGTCCCCTTGGGGAAGGTGGATGCGAGTGAAACGAGCAGACGGAAGGGGTGCTTTTTTATGCACCACAACATCAGGAGGACAACAGGATGATGGACGCTACCAAGTACGCACCGGGGTACTACCCGGTACCCGCCGGTTATGACAGCTGGGTAAAAAAAGACCATATTGAAAAAGCCCCCGCATGGTGCAGCGTGGATCTGCGGGACGGCAATCAGGCACTGATCGTGCCCATGAGCCTTGCAGAAAAGCTGGAGTTCTTCCAGATGCTGGTGAAGATCGGCTTCAAGGAGATCGAGGTGGGCTTCCCCGCCGCCAGCGAGACCGAGTACGAGTTCCTGCGCACCCTGATCGAAAAGGACATGATCCCCGCCGATGTCACCGTGCAGGTGCTGACCCAGTGCCGCGACCACATCATCCGCCGCACCTTCGAGGCGGTCAAGGGTGCACCCCGGGCGGTGATCCACTTCTACAACTCCACCTCCGTGGCCCAGCGCGAGCAGGTGTTCCACAAGAGCAAAGAGGAAATCAAGAAGATCGCCACCGACGGTGCCAAGCTGGTCAAGCAGCTCAGCGAGGAGTACGAGGGCAACTTCCTGTTTGAGTACAGCCCCGAAAGCTTTACCGGCACCGAGGTGGACTACGCCGTAGAGGTGTGCAACGCCGTGCTGGATATCATGCAGCCCACCCCGGAGCGTCCTATGATCATCAACCTGCCGGTGACCGTGGAGATGAGTATGCCCCATGTGTACGCCAACCAGATCGAGTACTGCGACAAGCACCTGAAGTACCGCGACAGCGTGATCATCTCCACCCACCCCCACAACGACCGCGGCACCGGCGTGGCCTGCGCAGAGCTGGCAGTACTGGCGGGCGCACAGCGCGTGGAGTGCTGCCTGTTTGGCAACGGCGAGCGCACCGGCAATGTGGACGCTGTGACGCTGGCCATGAATATGTACAGCCACGGCGTAGACCCCAAGCTGGACTTTTCGGATATGCCCGCCATCTGCGCCACCTACGAGCGGGTGACCCGGATGCACATCTACGAGCGCACCCCCTACGCCGGGCAGCTGGTGTTTGCCGCCTTCTCCGGCAGTCATCAGGACGCCATTGCCAAGGGCATGGCGTACCGCAAGCAGACCGGCGAGCACCGCTGGACCTGCCCCTACATCCCGGTGGACCCCCACGACATCGGCCGCACCTACGACGCCGACGTCATCCGCATCAACAGCCAGAGCGGCAAGGGCGGCATCGGCTTTGTGCTGGAGCAGAACTACGGCTACAACCTGCCCCCCAAGATGCGGGAGGCGCTGGGCTACAAGGTCAAGAGCGTGTCCGACCACAGCCACAAGGAGCTGAGCGCCGCCGAGGTGCTGCACATCTTCGAGGATACCTACCTCAACCGCGCAAAGCCGCTGAACGTGGTGGAAGCCCACTTTGCACAGGTAAACGGCATTACCGCCACGGTCACGCTGGAGCTGAACGGGCAGCGCAAGGTGGTCACCTCGGTGGGCAACGGCCGTCTGGATGCCGTAGCCAACGCCATCCAGAGCGCCACCGGTATGGACTTCCATCTGGAAAACTACTCTGAGCACAGTCTGGACGAGGGCTCTACCTCCCGCGCAGCCTCTTATGTGGGCCTTGTCTGGGGCGATAACACGGTCACATGGGGTGCCGGTACCGACACCGACATCATCGTGGCCGGTATCCGCGCCCTTGTCAGTGCGATCAATAATCGATAAAAAAGGAGAAAACTACCATGGGAATGACCCTGACGCAGAAGATCCTTGCCGCACACGCCGGACTGCCGGAGGTCAAGGCAGGCCAGCTGATCAACGCAAAGTTGGACATTGTGCTGGGCAACGATATCACCACCCCGGTGGCCATCAACGAGTTTGAGCGTGCTGGTTTCGATCGCGTGTTCGATAAAGAGCATATCGCCATTGTGCTGGATCACTTTGTACCCAATAAGGATATCAAGAGCGCTACTCAGTCCAAGCAGTGCCGGGAGTTTGCCAATAAATACGATATCCTCAACTTCTACGATGTTGGCCAGATGGGCATCGAGCACGCCCTGCTGCCGGAAAAAGGCATCGTCACCGCCGGTGACTGCGTGATCGGCGCGGACAGCCACACCTGCACCTACGGTGCGCTGGGTGCCTTCTCCACCGGTGTAGGCTCCACCGATATGGCCGCAGGCATGGCTACCGGCATGGCATGGTTCAAGGTGCCCTCTGCTATCAAGTTCGTGCTCACCGGCAAATTCAATCCCCGGGTGTCCGGCAAGGATCTGATCCTGCACATCATCGGCATGATCGGTGTGGACGGCGCACTGTATAAGTCCATGGAGTTCACCGGCCCGGGCGTGGCAGGGCTTACCATGGACGACCGCCTGTGCATCTGCAACATGGCCATTGAAGCCGGTGCCAAGAACGGCATCTTCCCGGTGGATGAGGTGACCAAGGCTTATCTTGCAGGCCGCAGCCAGCGCCCGCCGGTGTTCTACGAAGCTGACCCCGATGCCGTGTACGAAAAAACCATCGAGATCGACCTCGGCGCACTGGAGCCCACCGTCAGCTACCCCCACCTGCCCGAGAACACCCATGTTGCCAGCGAGGGCAAGGACATCAAGATCGATCAGGTAGTCATCGGCAGCTGCACCAACGGCCGCCTGGAGGATATGGAGGCCGCCTACAACATCCTCAAGGGCAAGCACATCGCCAAGGGCGTGCGCGGCATCATCATCCCCGCCACCATGGCTGTCTATAAGGAATGCATCCTGCGGGGCTGGACCACCGCCTTTATCGATGCGGGCTGCATCGTATCCACCCCCACCTGCGGCCCCTGTCTGGGCGGCTACATGGGCATTCTGGCAGCGGGCGAGCGCTGCGTTTCCACCACCAACCGCAACTTTGTGGGACGCATGGGTCATGTGGACAGCGAGGTCTATCTGGCCTCTCCCGCCACTGCCGCCGCTAGCGCCCTGACCGGCTATATCACCGACCCGCGCACGGTCTGACCCGAAAGGAGCATGAGCATGAACGCAAGAGGTTCTGTTTTCAAATACCCGGATAACGTGGATACCGATGTCATCATTCCGGCACGCCACCTGAACACGCAGGACGCCAAGGAACTTGCCAGCCACTGTATGGAGGATATCGACAAGGACTTTGTGAACCGGGTGCAGCCCGGCGATATCATGGTGGGCGGCTGGAACTTTGGCTGCGGCTCCTCCCGCGAGCACGCGCCCCTGTGCATCAAGACTGCCGGCATCGCGGTGGTCATTGCCAAAAGCTTTGCCCGCATCTTCTACCGCAACAGCATCAACATCGGCCTGCCCATCATGGAGTGCCCGGAGGCTGTGGACGCCATCGAGGCAGGGGACACCGTTCGGGTGGATTTTGACACCGGCGTCATCACCGACGAGACCAACGGCAAGGTGTTCCACGCCGAGCCCTTCCCGCCCTTTATCCAGAACATCATCTCCGCCGGCGGCCTGATGAAGGCTATCCAGAAATAACCCCTTCAGCCTCACTTCGTTCGGCAGCTCCCCCAAGGGGGCGCCTTACAGCAATGCCGTAAACTTTCCCTCTGCCGCGAAAAGCCGTCCCCTTGGGGAAGGTGGCACGGCGTAAGCCGTGACGGAAGGGGTGGCTTGCAGGCGCTGCTAATTATTGTAAAGGAGTACCTCATGGAAAAAAATATTGCTGTCATCTGGGGCGATTGCTCCAGCCCGGAGATCGTAAAGCAGACCCTCCGGGTGCTGGATAAGGTGGCCGAAAAGTACGGCCATACCTTCCACTACACTGCTGCCGCCATGGGCGGCGAGGCCATTGATAAGTACGGTGACCCTCTGCCCCAGCACGAACTGGATAAGTGCCTTGCCGCCGACAGCGTGCTGCTGGGCGCGGTGGGCGGCCCCAAGTGGGAGGGCCTGCCCGGGGAGCAGCGGCCGGAAAAGGGTCTGCTGCGGCTGCGCGCCGGGATGGGACTGTACGCCAACAACCGCCCCGCGAAGATCTGGCCGCAGCTGGCACCTGCCAGCCCCTTAAAGCCCGAGATCGTGGCACAGGGCATTGATTTTATCATCGTGCGGGAGCTGATCGGCGGCGTGTACTTCGGCAATCACGAGACCCACACGCTGGAAAACGGCGAAAAGCAGGCCGTGGACACCATGCCCTACGCAGAGCACGAGATCGAACGCATTGGTCGTATCGGCTTCGAGACCGCCCGCAAGCGCCGCAAAAAGCTGTGCTGCGTGGATAAGGCCAATGTGCTGGATACCAGCCGCCTGTGGCGCACCGTGATGCACCGGCTGCAGGCCGAGTACCCGGATGTGGAGTACAGCGAGATGTTCGTGGACAACTGCGCCATGCAGATCGTAAAGAATCCCGCCCAGTTCGACGTGATCGTCACCGAGAATATGTTCGGCGATATCCTGTCGGACGAAGCCTCTATGATCACCGGCTCCATCGGCATGATCCCGTCCTCCAGCCTTGGCGACGGCACCCGCGGCCTGTACGAGCCCATCCACGGCTCGGCCCCGGACATTGCAGGCAAGGACATCGTAAACCCCACCGCCTGCATCTTGTCCGCCGCCATGATGTTGCGGTACTCCTTTGGCATGGCAGCGGAAGCCGATGCCATTGAGAACGCTGTGAGCCGTGTGCTGGACAAGGGTCTGCGCACTGCTGACAACATGAGCGAGGGCTGCACCTGTCTTGGCTGCACCGCCATGGGCGATGCCATTCTGGCAGAGCTTTGAGCCGGAAAACGGATAGCTAAAAAACTGCATGGAGAGCTGCCGGCAGAAGCCGGCCGGCGCGCCCTTTCTCCAGCATTGTAAAAGAGAGCCGGAACCACCCGCAGGTGCTTCCGGCTCTCTTTACATTCTCAGCCCTTCAGCGGCATGATGCTCTCCGGCGCGGCACACAGGTGCTGCGGTGCGGCGGGCGCTGCCGAGGAAAGGCTTTTTTTGCTTACCTTCCACCACAGCTGCGCCGTACCCTCCGGCGGGGTGCAGATGAGGTTCCAGTCAAAGGGGTTCTCGCTGGTGGAAATCGCTTTTACAGGGATGGCGTTGGGCGCATCCGCAGCGCAGGGCGCAAGGTCGTGGGCGCGGATGCCCACAGCGGTGCAGCCTGCCGGGACGGGCAGTGTCAGCCGCAAGGTGGTGTCCCAGCCATCCAGCCGGACGGTGTGACTGTCCAGCGGGGTGCAGGGCAGAATGTTCTTGCAGCCGGTCAGCCGCGCGGCAGCGATGCTCTGCGGGTCGGCAAAAACGGCCTTGGTGCTACCGGCGCGCAGCACCTGCCCCTCGTTCAAAACGATCATCTCTTTGCACAGGCGGTAGGCCTCGTCCCGGTTGTGGGTCACCAGCAGGGCGGTGCCCGCAAAGCTTGCCAGCAGGCTGCCTACCTCGCTCTCTACCTCTTCCCGCAGGTAGCTGTCCAGCGCGCTGAAGGGCTCGTCCAGCATCAGAATGCGGGGCTTGCCCACCAGAATGCGTGCCAGCGCGGCGCGCTGCTGCTGCCCGCCGGAAAGCTGGGCAGGGTAGCGCTTTGCCAGCGCTTCCAGCCGCATGGCACGCAGCATCTCGGCGCAGGCAGCGCGGCGGGCGGCAGGGTCTTTTTCCGCCTTCAGGCCGCAAAAGACATTCTGCTCCACGGTCATGTTGGGGAACAACGCATAGTTCTGGAACAGCAGCCCCACGCCCCGCTGCTGCGGCGGCAGGTCGATATGCCGGGCACTGTCAAACAGCACCCGCCCATCCAGCACGATGCGCCCGCAGTCCGGCTTTACGATGCCTGCGATGCACCGCAATGTCATGCTTTTGCCGCAGCCGGAAGCGCCCAGCAGAGCGGTGGAGGTGTTACCGGCGGCAAAAGCGGCGCGCAGGGTGAAGCCGTCCAGCTTTTTTTCAATGTTGACTTCAAGACTCATTTCCGGGCACCTGCTTTCTGTTTTTTCTCCAGCAGGTTCACCGCCAGCAGCACCACCGCCGAGATGGCGATATCCACCAGCACCCACCGCATGGCGCCCAGTTCATCGTTGGTGCGCCACAGCTGGTACACCGTGGTGGCAATGGTGGCGGTCTTGCCGGGGGTGTAACCCGCGATCATGCTGGTAGCGCCGTATTCGCCCAGTGCCCGGGCAAAGGCCAGCACCGTGCCCGCCAGAATGCCCTGACGGCAGGCGGGCATCCGCACCCGCCAGAAGATCCATGTATCGGACTGCCCCAGCGTCTGCGCCGACCACGCCAGCGTTTCGTCAAAGCTTTCAAACGCGCCGCGCGCGGTGCGGTACATCAGCGGAAATGCCACCACGATGGAAGCAAAGATGGCGCTGTACCAGTTCATGACCAGCTTTACCCCGAACTGCTGCAGGAAAAAGATGCCCAGCGGCCGCTTTGCGCCGAAGAGCAGCAGCAGAAAGTAGCCCACCACCGTGGGCGGCAGCACCATGGGCAGGGTGAGCAGCACATCCAGCACACCCTTGACCACCCGGGGCAGACGGGCAATATAATAGGCCGCAAAAATGCCAAGAAAGAATACCGCCGCGCAGCTGATCAAAGCAATGCGCAGGCTGTTCCACAACGGATACCAGTCCATGCCTGCTCCTTTATACGGCGTTAAAGCCCACGCCCTCAAACACGGTCATGGCCTTGTCGGTCTGTAAGTAGGCCAAAAACTCCTTGGCAGTCTCAGCGTTGGGGGCGGCCTTCAGCACAGCGGCGGGGTAGATGACCTGACCGCACATCTCCTTGGTGGCCTCGTCCACGGGGGTCAGACCGGCGCTGTACGCATCGGTGCAGTAAACGACACCGGCATCCACGCTGCCCTCTGTGACCTGCGTGGTCACCTCCTTGACGTTGGAGCCGTAGGTGATCACGCCCGCAGCGGCCAAAGCGGCCTCATCCAGCTGGTAGTAGGTAAGGATCTTCTGGGTGTACTGCCCCACGGGCACATCGCTGTTGCCCATGCAGAACAGGATATCCTGTGCCTTCAGGTGCTCGGCCAGTGCGTCAAAGCTGTCAATGCTCTTGTCGCTGCCCTCCGGCACGCAGAGCACCACCTTGTTTTCCAGCAGGTTCACGCGGCTGTCGGCATCCACAAAGTCAAGACCGTCCTTGTTTACCTCGGCAGAAGCGGTGATGTCCAGCTGGTTCATCTGCTTCTGACCGGCAGAGATGAACAGATCGCAATCCGCGCCCTCCTGGATCTGGGTCTTGAGGGTGCCGGAGGAGTCGAAGTTAAAGCGGAAGGTCACCTCCGGGTGCTCTGCCGTGTAGCTCTCACCGATAGCATTCAGTGTCTCGGTGAGGGAGGCGGCGGCAAACACGATCAGCTCCACGCTCTGGCTAGCCTCCGAGGAAGCGGCGGCAGAGGAAGCCACGGACGATGCTGCGCTGGAAGCAGCGCCGCCGCAGGCGGTGAGGGCAGCAGCCGCACCGGCCATACCGGCAGCGGCCAGAAAGCTCCGGCGGGAAATGCGATAGTTGTTCATATCTGTTTCTCCTTACTTCAAGTGAAAAAATAGCATATTTCTACGCCCCGTAAAGGAAAACAGGGCAGGAAACCTTACTTACGGGCGCACTCGCCGTCCAGACCTGCGGCGATGCGTACTCCGTGCTCCAAGCTGGGCAGAATGTACTCGAGGTTCTCCTGCACTGCCTTGGGGCTGCCCGGCAGATTGACGATCAAAGTCTTGCCGCGCAGCACGCTGACGCCGCGGCTCAGCATCCCGCGCGGGGTGATGCTCAGGCTGTGGTAGCGCATGGCTTCGGCAATGCCGGGGGCGTTGCGGTCGGCCACGGCGCAGGTGGCCTCCGGGGTGATATCCCGGGGCGAGAAGCCGGTGCCGCCGGTGGTGAGCACAAGGTTCACCTGACGGCCGTCTGCCATGCGGATGAGCTGGGTCTTGAGTGCCTTGGCTTCGTCCGGCAGGATCATGGTCTCCTCCACCACATAGCCTGCGGCGGTGAGCATTTCGGCGATCAGCGGGCCGCTTTTGTCCTCCCGTTCGCCGCGGCTGCCCTTATCGGAAAGGGTAATCACGGCAGCACGCAGAGGCGGGTTTTCCGGCGCGGGCAGCAGGGTCACTTCGTCCCCCACATGGATCTCGCCGCCGGTCAGCACCCGGGCAAACACGCCCTCGTGGGGCATGATGCACTCGCCGGTCTGCTGCTTGATGACGCAGTCATTGTGGCACTCTTTGCCGATTTGGGTCATTTCCAGCACCACGTCCCCGATGGCAAACCGGCTGGTCACCGGCAGGTTGCGGAAATCGAAGCCCTCGATGACCAGATTTTCACCGAAAGCACCGTAGTCCACCCAGATCTTCTTGCGAAAGGCCTCGATCTTTTCGGCGCTGAGCATACTGACCTGACGGTGCCAGTTGCCGCCGTGGGCGTCCTCCACGATGCCCCATTCCGGGGTCAGGACGGCGCTGGGCACCTCGGTTTTTACGGTGCCCCGCTTGGGGCTGGTGCAGATTGCCAGAAGCTTACCCATAGTTATTTATCCTCCAATGCGATACATCCCGCGGGTAGCGGGCATGGAACTGTCGTTAAAATGGTGTTCCCGGGGCTTTGCCCAGATGGTCTCCCGGATGGCGGCCAGCAGCTGCGCATCGTCCGCGCCGCTGCGCAGCAGGGCGCGCAGGTCGCACCCGGTCTCGCTGGCAAGGCAGGGGCGCAAAAAGCCCTGACTGGTCAGCCGCACACGGTTGCAGGAGGCGCAGAACTTGCCGTGCACCGCTGCAATAAAGCCGATGCTGCCCTGCCAGCCCGGCACGGTGTAGTACACCGCCGGGCCATCGCCCAAGGCGTGCTCCTGCGCAGCAGAAAGGGGCGCAAGCTCCGGCCAGCGCCGGGCAAACCGCGCCCGCAGCTCCGGGCCGGAGATGCAGGGCATGGAAGCGCCGTAGCCGATGGGCATCATCTCAATGAACCGCACCTGCAGGGCGTTGTCCTTTGCCAGCGCGGCAAGCGCTTCCAGCTCACCCTCGTTGACGCCCGCCTGCGGCACACAGTTCAGCTTGACCGGCAGGCCGCTTTCCAGCGCCGCCTGCAAGCCCGCCTGCACGGCGGCAAAATCGTCCCGGGCGGTGATCTGCCGGAACACCTCCGGACGCAGGGTATCCAGACTGATGTTCACGCTGTCCAGCCCGGCGTCCAGCAGGGCGGGCAGCTGCTCTGCCAGCAGCACCGCGTTGGTGGTCAGGGTGACCCGGCGGATGCCCGGGGTCTCTTTAAGCCCGGCAACCAGCTGCGCCACATTCTTGCGCACCAACGGCTCGCCGCCGGTCACCCGCACGGTGTCGATGCCGCACTGGGCAAACAGCGCAGCCAAGCGCAGAAACTCTTCGTAGGTCAGCACGGCTTCCCGCTCCAGCTTTTCCACGCCGTCCGGCATACAGTAGCGGCAGCGCAGGTTGCACAGGTCGGTCACCGACAGGCGCAGATAATGGATCTCGCGCTGGTAACGATCAAACATAGCCGCCCTCCGCCCGGATATAGTGGCCGCTCTTGCCGCCGGTCTTTTCCACCAGATGGATCTCGCCCAGCTCCATGCCCTTATCCACGGCCTTGCACATATCGTAGATGGTCAGCAGCGCGGTGGAAACGCCGGTCAGCGCCTCCATCTCCACGCCGGTCACACCGCTGGTCTTGACGGTGCACAGGGCTTCCACGGCCTGCCGCTCGGGCAGCAGACGGAACTCGATGCCCGCCTTGGTCAGGGGCAGCGGATGGCACAGGGGGATCAGCTCGCTGGTGCGCTTGGTGGCCATGATGCCCGCAATGCGTGCCACGCCCAGCACATCGCCCTTTTTCACGGTGCCGCTCTGCACGGCGGCAAAGGCCTCGGCGTTCATGGTAATAATGCCGTGTGCAGTAGCTTCCCGGGCGGTGACGGGCTTTGCGCTCACATCCACCATCACGGCGTTCCCGGCGGCATCAAAATGTGTCAGATTATTATCATTCATATTTTTTCACCTTAGTAAAGCTCCCCCTTCGGGGGAGCTGGCAAAGCCGAAAGGCTTTGACTGAGAGGGTTTCAGCAGTGTCCAAAGCCGCAGTTCGGCCAGTGGCACACCTCGCAGTTCAGGCACAGGCCGCCCTCGCCCAGACGGGCGATATCCTCGGCGGTGATGGGGTCATCCGCCAGCAGACGGGGCAGCAGCAGGTCAAAGATGGTGCGCTTGGCGTACATCACGCAGCCGGGCAGACCGCATACCGGCACACCGTCCAGATAGCTGACGAGGAACATGGCTCCCGGCAGCACCGGGGCACCGTAGGTAATGATATCTGCCCCGGTGTTCTTGATGGCCAGCGGGGTGCGGTCATCGGGGTCCACGCTCATGCCGCCGGTGGTAAAGATCAGTTCGCACCCTGCGGCCTTTGCTTCCAGAATGGCAGCGGTGATCCCGGCGGGGTCATCATCGCAGACCTTATGGAAAACCATCTCGCAGCCGTAGACCGCCAGCTTGCTTTGCAGGATGGGGGTAAATTTATCTTCGATGCGTCCCTTGAACACCTCGCTGCCGGTGGTGATGATGCCCACCTTCTTGGCCTGCATGGGCAGCACGTTCAGGATAGGCTCTGCCCCGGCGGCGGCCTGCATGGCGTCCATCTTCTCCTGCTCGATGACCAGCGGGATGATGCGGGTACCGGCCAGCTTCTGCCCCTTTTTCACCGGCAGGTCGCCGTGGATGGTGGCGATCATCATCTGCGGGGTGCTGTTTACAGCCATCAGCGCCCTGCGGTTGATCTTCAAAAGACCGTCACAGTCCGCGATCAGCTCGATCTTTCCCTCTTTCGGCGCAGTGCCGTGGATATTTTTGCCCGCAGCGGCCTTGTACAGCAGGGCGGCTGCCTCGTCCTCGTGGAGGATGCCGGGGTGCTTTTCCCAGACGTAGAGGTTCTCCTTGCCGATGGAAAGCAGCACAGGGATATCCTCGGGCTGGATGACGTGCCCCTTGCGGAAGCGGGCATCCTTGTACTCGCCCGGGATGATCTGGGTGATATCATGGCAGAGCACCTGCCCTGCGGCGTCAACAGTACGGATCAGTTTCATGATGGCATTCTCCTTACAGCGCGGGCATCTGGGCTTCGATCCAGTCTGCCAGTGCCGGAATATCGTTCAGGTCAAAATCTGCGCCGGGGATATCCCCCACCACCGCCAGCGGCTGGAAGGAGACGGGCGCATCCGAGATGGCGCTGCGCACCACCTCGATCTTCGGCCAGCCGCTGGACTTGAACCCCTCCAGCAGCACAAGGTCGTAGCCGTGACGCTCGAACAGGGCAAGCAGGTCCTGCTCAGTCAGGCGAAATTCCTCGGTCAGCAGGTAGCGCGTGCCGGAGTAGACCGCCACGCCCTCGGCACCGGCTTCCCGCAGGCGGTAGCTGTCGGTGCCGGGCACGTCCGGGGTAAAATCGTGGCCGTCGTGCTTGATGACGCCCACCTTCAGCCCACGGCTGCGCAGCATGGGCAGCAGCTTTTCCAGCAGGGTGGTCTTACCGCTGTTGTGCACCCCGCTGACCGCCAGCACCGCCGGGCGTTTGAGCGCCTGCGTTTCGACCAGCGCCTGTTTTTGTTCACTGTACAAAGCAAAGCACCTCCACTTCTGTACCGGGTTCTACCGGCCCGCTGCCGGCGGGGATCTCCACCAGACAGTTACAGCCCATCATGGCGGACAGCGCACCGGAGGAGTGCGCCTCGGTGTTGCCCGCGCCGGGCAACGTCACCTTGCCGCCGCAGGCAGTCGCACGCAGGTAGCGGTGGCCCTTGCTGGCTTTGGAAAAGCCATTGGTCAGGGTGCAGACGGTGCGGGCGGGGATGCAGCTCTCCTCCCGGCGTCCGGCGGCGCGCAGCAGCGCGGGGATGGCGTACTGCTCCAGCGTAGCGGCGGCGGCAAAGGGGTTGCCGGACAGGCAGAACACCATCTTGCCGCCCAGTGTTGCCGCCAGCATGGGGCTGCCGGGCTTCTGGGCTACGCCCTCCACCAGCAGCTGTGCGCCCAGCTGTTCCAGCACAAGGGGCAGATAGTCCTTCTGCCCCACAGAGACGCCGCCGCTGGTGATGACAGCATCGCAGCGGGTCAGCAGCTCCTGCATTTTACCGGTGATGACCTCCGGGTCGTCGGAGCACTGCTGCCGTTCCACGGCAAAGCCCAGCTGACGCAGCCGGGCGGCGTTCTGGATGCCGTTGGCATCGTAAATTTTACCGGGTGCCCACGGTGCGCCGGGTTCCAGCAGTTCGCTGCCGGTGGAAAGGATACCCACAGTCAGCGGGCGGCAGACGGCCACTTCGGCGTAGCCCTGCCCGGCCAGCACGCCCAGATGGGCGGGGGAGAGTACCGTTCCGGCGGGCGCGATGACCGCGCCTGCGGCCACGTCCTCGCCCCGGAACACTACGTTTTGCAGCGGCTTTACGGCAGCATAGAGCTGTACGGTCTCTTCGCCGCTGTCGGTCAGCTCCTGCATCAAAACGCAGTCCGCGCCTTCCGGCAGAGGGGCGCCGGTCATGATGCGGGCAGCGCACCCTGCGGGCAGCGCCGCAGCCGGGGCATCGCCCGCGTAAAGCTTCATCACCACCGGCAGGGTGACCGGGTTTTCCCGGCTTGCACCGGCGATATCCGCGCTGTGCAGGGCGTAGCCGTCCAGCGGGCTGCGGTCAAAAGGGGGCTGGTCCATCCGGGCGCAGAGGTCGGCGGCGGCAATGCGCCCGCAGGCGGCTTCCAGCGGGATGGTCTCCGGGGACGGAGAAGGCAGAAGCGCTGCCGCGTCCAGCACGCTGCGCAGCGCCTGAACGGGGGAGCAGAAAGGCTGGTTCATTATAACTTCCTCCATAGACCCGCCGCTCTCCCCTTCTGCTATGGCTCAGACGGGGCACCGGCAGGGGTATTCTTTTTTCAAAAAAGGCAGGTGAAAAAGAAGCGGAGACGTCTTGACCGAAAAATCAAAACGCCTCCGCAGAATATCCCCACAAAACCGGCAGCGGCAGCTTGCAGTCTGCTACGCCGGTGGCAGCCCTTAGCGATGCGCCGCCCTTGCAGCGGCAGCACACAGCCAAAAAGCACCTGTGAAGATGGGAGGAGTTCTTTTTTTCAAATTGCAGCGTTTCTTCTGCGGGAAGGCGGTGGGGTTTCCCCCGCCACCCTTGAATGCCCGCCCTTGCGGGTGCAGCATTGCGGCGCGGTGTCCTGCTCTTTGTGGGAGTTTAGACGCCTTTGCTCAAAGAAGCTCTTATACCCTGATTCAATTGTAGGTTGATTTAATCGCAGAACTCATCCACGTCGCTGATAGCCTTGGCGTAGCGGCGGGTGAGGTGCTTGGTGGAAAAGAGGAACCGCTCGTTCTGATTGTTGGTCAGCTCCTCGATATCGGCATAGGCGGGGTTCTCCTGCATGGCCTTCCAAGTCTGCTCGATGACCTCCGGCGCAAGGCCGTAGGGGGAGCGCTGGAAGTACTTGAGCGGGGTGGCGCTGGGGTAGATGCGGGCGTTGAACCGCACCATCTCGGCGAACATCACACACAGATCCTTGTCCTCGATGAGCTGCGCGATCATGGCGTAGTTATCGCTCATGTTGGCGTTGGAGTAGTAGTAGGTGTCCTTTACACCCGCGCGGGTGACGATATCGGTGCACTGGGGGTCTGCGGGCATCTGCGCCAGCAGCTCGTCGGCGTTTTCCACTTCCTCCAGCAGCAAAGCGTGGGGAGTAATCAGCGCAGCCGCAGAGCGGGCACGGATGTAACCGGCCAGCTCCTGTGCAGGGGTCAGCTCCGGCAGTTCCGGGGCGGTCTTGGTGGGCTGATCCGCAAAGGGATCGTTTTCCGCCTCCGGTTCACCGGCCAGAAAATCCAGCAGTTCCGGCTTTACAGCATCGGGCTGCGCAGCTTCGGCGGCTTCGGGTGCGGCCTCGGCGGCCTGCTTTGCGGCAAGCTCGGCGGTCTCCCGCTCCACTGCGGCGATCACATCTTCACCGGTCTTGGCGGCGCTGCCGTCAAAGGTGCTGCCGGTCTCCTTCAGGCGGCGGGCAGTCTCGCTTGCGGCGTCGATGTCGAACACCTCTGCCTTGGGCTTTTTCTTGGCGGCCAGTTCTGCCTTTTGCAGCTCCAGAACGGCCTGTTCCGGGTCTACGCTGCCATCCACCGTGGTGGTGTAGCCGGGTTTACGTCTGCCAAACAACATGACGGTCTTTCCTCTTTCTATGGGATTTATTCAGCTGCTGCGGTGTTCTGGGCGTAGATGCCGCGCTTTTCCAGATCATCGGCCATGTCAGCCAGATCATACTTTTCCAGCGTCTCGCGGGTGGGCACACCGGTGGTGCGGTCCCAGCCAAAGACGTCGTAGAACAGATCCTTTGCCTTCTCCATGTCGGCGCGGTCCAGCTTGGTGGTGCCTTCCTCAAATGCCTTGAAGTCGGGGTCCTTATCGAACACCCAATCGCAGATGGCATCGTGCTCCTGACGCAGGTTTGCGCTGCCGCAGTTCTGCTGGAAGCTGATGGCGGTCATCACGCGCAGCATCTGGGTGATGCGGGCGCCGTCCTCCTGCAGATCGGCCTGGGTATAGGTCTCGCCGGTAACAGCAGTCATAAAGTTTGCCTGCAGGTCCAGATCGCCGTGGTAGTCGCGCTCCTTGGAGGGAGACTGGGTCATGGGCCACATCCAGTTGCACAGGGTAGCGGAGTCGTGGAAGTTCTTGTCGTTGACGCAGTATGCAGCCAGCTTTGCCTTGTTCTCGTTGATGGGAGTGTAGGCCTTGGCCTTATCGTAGCAGCCCTCGCCGAAGAAGTCCTCCATGACCTTCTTGGTCACCTCATAGGGAGCGCCGGAACCGGTCTCGCAGACGATCTCGTGGATCATGCAGTCACGGTTGTAGACGAGGTTGTACAGCATACCCACCTGCCATGCCTCAGCAGGGCCGTGGTGGTTGGGGAAGCCGTTGTAGATCAGGTTGGAGTTGGTAGCGCCGTCGTTGCGGTCCAGCCAGCTCTTGGGCAGGCCGAACTTTTCCATCATGGCCAGCGTGCCCTTGGCGATAACGGACAGATCACCCTCGCCATAAGCCATGCGGCGGATCAGCTCGACCTCCCAGCGGGGATCGCCGGCCTTCTCCCACTCCCAGGGCAGAGAGTCGTACTCAGCCTCGCTGATGTACTTGGTGGCTTCCTCGCGCGGCATCCGCAGGATCCACTGCAGGTCGCGGTTCAGGTTGCCGTAGTTGTCCCACAGACCCATATCGTCCACCGCATGAGCCCATGCCAGATTGATGACCATGGTGCCGTCGCCCTCGTACTTGAAGTCGTGCACGCCGTCCGGGTAGACGCGGGTGCCGTACAGCACGGGCATACAGGTGTTGGAGTTGTGGGTGGGCAGATCGTAATCTGCCAGCGGATCTACATCATACTCGGTGTAGCAGCGGATGGGGCAGGAGGAGCAGCCGCCGTTCTTCACGGTGTACTCGGCAGCGGGAGCGCCGAAGTCGAAGTAGCCCTTGAAGCAGCGCAGAGCCACCTTGTTGATATCGTTGTAGGGCTGCTCGCCGGTATCCACGGGGCCGCCGGGAGCCTTTTTCCACATACGGCCGGGGGCGCCGGACCAGCGGTTCTTGCCGGAGGTGGCGCTGTACTCTGCCCAGCTCTGGGGCTGTGCGGGCACGTTGTGGTTGTTGTTGCCGCCGATCAGGTTGCCCATCATGTAGTTGGAGAGCTCCAGCACCTTCTTGGGGTCAGCGACCTTGACACTGCCGGTGCCGCGGATGGCCAGACCCTTCAGCTTCTTGTTGCCCATGGCAGCGCCCAGACCGGCGCCGCCGGAGTTGCCGAAGCTGGTGTTCAGGGTGGAGTAGTCCACCAGATTCTCACCGGCAGGGCCGATGGAAGCGGTCTCGAACTCGCGGCCGTTCTGCTCTACCATCCACTTGTTGGCAGCAAAGGTGCCCTTGCCCCAGATCTCGGTTGCGTCCTCCAGAGAGACCGCGCCGTCCTCGATGCGCAGGTAGACGGGCTTTTCAGAGATGCCGCTGACCACGATGCCGTCGTAACCGGCATACTTCAGCATGGAGCCGATGTGGCCGCCCATGTGTGCGTCAATAATGGAGTGGCCCTTGGACCAGGTAGAACGGAAGGTCACGTTCATACGGCCGGAGCAGGGCACGCCTGCGCCGGTCAGGGGGCCGACACCAAAGATGACCAGAGCCTTCTCGTCATAGGGGTCCAGCTCCATGGGAGCTTCCTCATACATAATGCGGTAGGCCATGCCCATACCGCCGATATACTTATGGTACTTTTCGTCATCCTGCGTGGTGATCTCGCCGGTGGTCAGGTTGACGCGCAGGATCTTGCCTGCCCAGCCATAACTTTCAGCCATTGTAGTTCCTCCTTACAGATCCAAGTATGCAGCCTGTGCTGCGCTGGTAACGGCATCCCAATCCACGATGGACAGAGCGCCGGACGGGCAGCCTGCCACGCAGGCACCGCAGGCGATGCACTTGGAGGACTTGCCGGTCTCGGGGTTGACGGTGGGCATGTGCCACGGGCAGGCATCATGGCAGGCACCGCAGCCAATGCACTTGTCGGTATCCACTACGCGGATGCCGCGGTCGTCGGTGGTGATAGCCTTCTGCGGGCAGGCATTGCCGCAAGCGGGGTCCTCGCACTGGCGGCAGGTGTCCGGGAAGTAGACCCAGCAGTTATCGGTGCCGGACAGCAGGCCGTTGCCTGCGCCGTCCAGATTCAGGCGGCGCTGAATCTTGACGCGGCTGATGTAAGAGGAGCACACGCCGTCGTTGGTCAGGGTGCAGTTGATCTCGCAGCGCTGGCAGCCGGTGCACAGGTCTGCGTTGACCACCAGCAGGCCCTGCGGCAGTGCCCAAGTGGCCACTGCGCCGGAATCCACCTGCTGCTGAGAGCAGCCGAACAGGGACAGCATGGAAGCGGACAGGGTGAGCCCTGCAAGGCTCTTGCCCGAGATCTTCATGAATTGACGGCGGGTCATGTCAGCCGTCAGGAAATCAGTTTTTGCCATAGGTTCCATTCCTCCGTTGAGGTCACTCTGCGCTGAGCACCTCGGTCACATAGAAATACGAGTTGTTGACGATGGTCGTCACAGCCGAAGAGGTGATGGTCGCGCCGGAAAGGGCGTCCACCTCGGTCAGGTCTGCGCTGACGGCACCGGACGCATTGCCGGCGGTGGTCAGGCTGGCCTGCTCCAGACGCACCTTGGACTGCTCTTCTGCCGAGAGATCCGCAAAGGAAATCGCCATCGGCTCGCCGTCCAGTGCGCTCTTGCTGAGCATGGCTGCGTACAGCTTGCGCCGTGCCACGGCCTCTGCGCTGGAATCCAGCGGCGGGGCCAGCTCATCGTCCAAGGGCTCTCCATTCAGCGCCGAGAGGGTAAGCCCCGCAGCATACATCTTGCGGGTCGCCTCGGCCTCGGGAGAGGTATCGAAGGTGCGCCACTGTGCGGGGTCAAAATTCCCGGCAGCAGCGGGCTGCTCCTCCGCTGCACCGGCAGCGGCATAGGCGGCACCGGTAACGGGGTCCGTTACGGTGTAGCTTTTGCCCGCCAGCGTGAAGGGAGCTGCGCCCTGATACTGGGACGTGAACTCCGGGTTGACGCACTGGCCGCCAAGGTTTTCCGTTTCGTCCTGAGAGAGAATCTCTACTGCGGAAACATTGCCCTCGGCGTCAATGGTCACGGCAGCCTGCACATCGCTCTGGAAGCCCTTCTGAGAGCCCTCCACGCGGTAGCTGCCATCGTCGAGCTGGTACACTGCGCTGATGCCGTAGGCGGCTGCATCCGCCTCCGACACCGGCAGCAGGGTACCGGCAACCGTGGTGCGTGCGCTTTGCAAGGTGGTCAGACCGACCGCCAAGGCGATGGTCGCAACGCCCATGGCTGCATAGCCCGGCAGCCGCTTGCGCCACAGCGGTACGGGCGCAAACGGGTTGGTTGCCTGCTTCATGTTATCACCTGCCTGTTTTTTATTTTGCCGGGTAACCCCGGACAACAATTGAGGCCGCTCTGGCTGCTGCAACAGCGGAGCGGTCTCTTCGATAATATATTAACATGCGTGCGCGGAGTATGTCAACAAAAACAGACAGGCTTTTCCGTTTTGTAACGATTGTTTTTGTAATACTTGTTTAAACTTTAGGGAATTTGCGCCCGCACACCAGCTGCAGGCCGTATTCTGCTGCAAGCTCTGCGGATTGCACGGTGGGCATGCTTTTGCTTACCAGCACCGGCACCCCGGCGCGGATGGCCTTGCGCACCATATCCAGCGGCACCCGGCCGCTGGTGTACAGCACACATTCCGCCAGCGGAAGCCCCGCCAGCACCGCGCAGCCCACGGCCTTATCCAGTGCGTTGTGCCGCCCCAGATCCTCGCAGGCAAAAACAATTTCCCCTTTGTGCAGCACAAAGCAGCTGTGCACTGCCCGGGTGGCGCGGTACAGCGGCAGTCCGGCGTGCATGGCGGCGGTCAGGCGCTCCACCCATTCCGGCTGCAAGGCCAGCCCGGGCACAGGGCGCAGAGGCTGCTGCTCCACCGGACTGCCCAGCGCGATATTATCGGTGCAGCAGCTGGCAACCTCCTGCGCGGCGGCGCGGCGGGTGGGCAGCGGGTGGCGCAGATATACCTGCACCTTTGCGCCCTCGGCGCAGACGGCGACCTGCTCCACCTCGTCCGCAGATGCGATCCACCCTTCGGTGAGCAGCCGTCCCAAGGCCAGCTGCGGCAGCAGCGCCGGGGTGCATACCACCCGGAAGGCGGGCTGCTCGTTTACATAAATAGCGGCGGCGTGCTCTGCCGGTATGGTGGCTTCGGTGCCGTCCGGCAGACGCAGGCTGGCAAAGGCCGTCTGCGCGCCAAAGCGGTCGGTGATCTGCAAAGAGGGTGTACTGCGTTTTTCCATAAAGTTACCTTATATTATAAATGCCATGCTGTGTTATAAACGAACAATATCAACATACCGGTTCTGTGGCAAAAAGTCAAGAGTCCTCTTGCCGTAAAACGCAATGCCGGACAGCCCGCAGACTGTCCGGCATTGCGATCAAAACGTCAGATTTACAGTTTGCCCTCTCAGGCAGCGTTCTCAGAACACCGCCGGGACGATCTGCTGGGCATCCACATCCACGATGCCGTAGGTGTTCAGCCGCAGCTTCGGGATGACCGGCAGGCTGACGAAGGCAAGGGTCATAAAGGCGTCGATGTCCTCCGAGATGCCGTGGGCTTTCAGCGCCGCCTTGAGCGCCTGCAGCTTTTCCTCCACAGTCTCGGCGCTCTCGGTGCTCATAAGCCCTGCCACCGGCAGCGGCAGCGCGCCTACCACCTGTCCGTTCAGCGCAAAGGCAAGACCGCCTTTATTCTTGCGCACCGTGTTGCCCGCCAGCACCATGTCGGCATCATTGGTGCCCGCCACGATGAGGTTGTGGGAGTCGTGGGCGATGCTGGAAGCCACTGCGCCGCATTGCAGCCCGTAGTTACCCAAAAAGCCCAAGCCCACATGACCGGAGCGGTGATGCCGCTCGAACACCGCCAGCTTGACGATTTTCTGCGCCACATCTACGCCGGGCGCTGTGCCCGGGTGCTGGCAGAACGGAACGATCTTTTCAGTGGTCAGTAGGGCGTGCGGGGTCAGGCAGATCACCCGCTGCCGGGTGCCGGTCTGCTTCAGCTGCAATTGCTCCGGGGTGATCTCGTCCATGTTGAAGGAATCGAACACCCGCGTAAATCGCGCCTTGTCCACGGTAAGGGCGGCGGGGTGCAGCATTTTACCCTGCTGCGCCACCAGTTTGCCCTTTTTGTACACCTGCTCTACCGTGAACTGCTCCAGATCCGACAGCACGATCAGGTCAGCGGTGTAACCGGGAGCTACCGCGCCGCTGTGCGCAAGGCCGAAGTACTGGCAGGGGACAAGGGTACCCATCCGCACCGCCACCACCGGATCTACCCCGGCGGCAATGGCCTTGCGGATGATGTAGTCGATATGCCCGCCCTGCAACAGGTCTCCGGGGTGCTTATCGTCGGTCACCAGCATACAGCGGCTGCAATAGGGCTCCCGGAACAGAGGCAGCAGACTGTCCATGTTCTGCGCTGCGGTGCCCTCCCGCACCATGATGTACTGTCCGCGCCGCAGCTTTTCCATGGCTTCATGGATGTCCGAGCACTCATGATCGGACTGCACCCCGGCGGCGATATAGGCGTTCAGCTCCTCCCCGCTGAGGAAGGGTGCGTGCCCGTCGATGCGTTTACCCGCAGCGGTGCAGTCGCAGATCTTCTGCAGGATCTTTTCGTCCGCGCGCACTGTGCCGTAGGAGTTCATCAGCTCAGCCAGCCCCAGTACCCGGGGCTGCTGATAGTAGGGGCGCAGCTGCTCCGCTTCCAGCACCGCGCCGGACTCGTCCAGCCCGGTGGCAGGCACGCAGGAGGGGAGCATGAAGTAGACCGAAAGTGCCAGATCTTTGGTGGTCTCCAGCATAAAGTCCAGCCCCGCCGTACCGGCTACATTGGAGATCTCGTGCGGGTCGGTGACCACCGCCGTGGTGCCGTGGGGCAGCACGGCCTGTTCAAAGGCCGGGCCGCAGAGCATGGAGCTTTCAATGTGGATGTGCCCATCCACAAGCCCCGGGCAGACATACCTGCCCTGCAAGTCCAGCTCAGTCTCGCCGGTATAGTGTCCCACGCCAAGGATGACCCCCTGACGGATGGCTACATCGGCCTGCTCGATCTCGTTTGTGAACACGTTGATGACCCGGGCGTTTTTCAGCACCAGCTCTGCCCGCACGTCACCCTTTGCTGTCAGGATCTGCTGCTTCAAGGTTTCCATTTTCATAAGGGCCCCCTTGTCCTGTTAAAAAGCCTGCGTTCTGCTGCCGGAAAATCTGTTTTCTTTCGTTTACATGGCAATCCAGCCCAAGGCGTTTGCCACCGAGCTTGCCAGAATAATGGCTGCAAAAATGGGGCACAGCCAGCGGATCATAAAATTGAACACCGGCTTGCGGCGGAACCGCTGACCGTCCTGCTCCACCTCCTGCGCGATCTGCTCCACGCCGATGACGCGGGACACCAGCAGGCAGGTGGCAATGGCCGCAATGGGCATCATGACCGAGTTGGTCAAAAAGTCGAAGAAGTCCAAGAACTGCATCCCGAACACCGTCACCCCGGCCAGCGGGCCGTAGCCCAGTGCCGACAGGCTGCCCAGCGCCACCATGATGGCACCGATGAGCACGGTGGAGCGGGTACGGTCCCAGCCCAGCTCGTCCTCAAAGGTGGAGACAGCGCTCTCGGTCAGGGCGATGGAGCTGGTAATGGCTGCAAACAGCACCAGCACAAAGAACAGCACACCCACCACGGTGCCCAGACCCATGCTGGCAAACACCTTGGGGATGGTGATGAACATCAGCGCAGGGCCGGCCTGCAGGGTGTCCGGGTCGCCGCCGGAGAAGGCGAACACCGCCGGGATGATCATCAGACCTGCCATGATGGCAATGGCGGTATCGAACACCTCCACATTCTCGGTGGACTCCTCGATGGAGACGTCCTTCTTCATGTAAGAGCCGAAGGTGACCAGAATGCCCATGGCAATGGACAGAGAATAGAACATCTGCCCCATGGCGGTGACCACGGTCATCCACGAAAAGTTTTTGGGGTTGGGCACCAGAAAATACTTTACACCCGCCAGTGCACCGGGACGGGTGACAGAGTACCCCGCAATGACCAGCGACAGCACCACCAGCACCGGCATCATCACCTTGGAAACGCGCTCCACGCCGTTGCGCACACCGGCAAAGATAATGCCCAGCGTGAACAGGCTGAACAGCAAAAAGGCCAGTTCGGCCTGCAAGCCGTTGGTGATAAAGGCGGAGAAGTAGCCGTCTGCCGCCAGATTGCCGCCGCGGCCGCACAGATACTCTGCCAGATAGTGGATGACCCAGCCGCCGATGACCGAATAATACGGCACGATCAAAATGGGGATAATGGCGTTGATCCAACCGCCGAAGCGGATGCCCCTGCCCTTGCCAAAGTGGGCATAGGCGCTGACCGGGCTTTTGTGGGTCATGCGGCCCAGCGCGGTCTCGGCCACGATCATGGTATAGCCAAAGGTGACTGCCAGCAGAATGTATACCAGCAGAAAAATGCCGCCGCCGTATTTGGCTGCCAGATACGGGAAGCGCCAGATGTTGCCCAGACCCACCGAAGCGCCTGCGGCAGACAGCACGAACCCGATCTTACCGGAGAATGCACTGCGTTTGTGTTGATGTTCCATATTGTTAATCCTCTTTTCTTATCCGCTTTAAAAAATAAGCAGAACAAGTGTACCATATCTGCGGACAAGTAGCAAGGCAATAGCCAAAACTCCCCTGCTAAAGCCAGACGGCTTTAACAGGGGAGTTTTCGCATTGCTATTTTTTACAGCTTATGGTACTTGCGGTCCTCTTCCTCGTAGACGGGGTCGCAGGTCAGGTACATGCCCAGACGGTTCAGGGTGCTGCTGTCCACGCTGGAAAGCAGCACTGTGGAGTGCACATCGCAGCCCTTGAGGTTGGGCAGCTGGTGCATAGCTGCTGCGGCAAGCTCGCTGGAAGCGGCAGAGCTGGACAGGGCGATCAGAATCTCGTCGGTGTGCAGACGGGGATTCTTGCCGCCCAGATAGTTGGTCTTGAGGGTCTGGATAGGCTCGATGGCAGCGGCGCTGACCAGATCCGTCTCCTGCGGGATGCCTGCCAGATACTTGAGCGCATTGATCAAGGCACTTGCGGTAGCACCCAGCAGCGGGCCGGTCTTGCCGGTGATGACGGTGCCGTCGCTCAGCTCAATGGCAGCAGCCGGTGCGCCGCCGGTGGCCTCGCTGCGGGCGTGTGCCTGCTTTTCCACTTCCCGGGCACCCATGGTCAGCCCGGCCTGATTCATCAGCAGTTCCAGCTTGTAGCGCTCGCTCTCCTTGGCGGTGCCGGTGATCTTCTGCTCGCACAGGCACTTGTAGTACCGGCGCACGATCTCCTTGCGGGAGGCCTCGCAGCAGACGGCGTCGTCCACGATGCAGTTGCCGGCCATGTTCACGCCCATGTCCGTGGGGGACTTATAGGGGCTCTGCCCTGCGATCAACTCGAACATCGCGTTCACCACCGGGAAGATCTCGATGTCGCGGTTGTAGTTCACGGTGGTCACGCCGTAGGCTTCCAGATGGAAGGGGTCGATCATGTTCACATCGTTCAGGTCGGCGGTGGCGGCCTCGTAGGCCAGATTGACCGGGTGCTTCAGGGGAATGTTCCAGATGGGGAAGGTCTCGAACTTGGCGTAACCGGCCTTGACGCCCCGCTTATATTCATGGTACAGCTGGGACAGGCAGACGGCCATTTTTCCGCTGCCGGGGCCGGGCGCGGTGATGACCACCAGCGGGCGCTCGGTCTCAATGTACTCGTTGCGGCCGTAGCCCTCGTCGCTGACGATGCGTGCCACATCGTTGGGGTAGCCGGGGATCTTGTAGTGGCGGAAGGTGCGGATGCCCAGACTGCTCAGCCGCTTTTCAAAGGCTTCCACCTCGGCGGCGGCGGTGTACTTGGTCACGCACACACTGCCCACATACAGCCCCATCCCCTGAAAGGCATCGATGAGGCGCAGCACGTCCAGATCGTAGGTGATGCCGTAGTCGCCGCGCACCTTGCTGCTGATGATGTCCTCGGCGCTGATGACGATGACGATCTCGGCCTGCTCCTTGAGCTGCAAAAGCATCTGCAGCTTAGAGTCCGGCTGAAAGCCGGGCAGCACGCGGGAAGCGTGGTAATCGTCGAACAGCTTGCCGCCGAATTCCAGATACAGCTTATTGTCAAACTTCTTGATGCGCTCGCGGATATGCTCGGACTGCATCGCAAGATATTTGTCGTTGTCAAATCCTATTTTCATCGTTCGTTTCCTCTCTGGTGGCCGGGCACACCATACCCGGGCTTTAAAATCACGAATATAAGTATACCACAGCCCGGGGTGGGGTGCAATGCAAAACAAAGCGCTGAATGCAATTCCGGCAGGATAGGCCGTTTTGGGCGGTATATTGTCCTGTTTTTTGTGAAAATAGTGCCTGCGCAAAGAGCAAAGGGGACTGCCGCGGTGTGCGGCAGTCCCTTTTGCGTTTATGGAGAACTTATCCGTAATGGAGAAAGAGAATGGCTTGTTACTTTGCCTCGGCGGGCTGGGTCTTTTTGATAAGGCTCAGGATCACTGCACCCAGCACACTGCCCACAGCCAGCGCCACGCAGTACAGCACGGCGTGATCCACCACAGGGAACACGAAGATGCCGCCGTGGGGTGCGCGCAGTGCGCAGCCGAAGGTCATGGAGAGCGCACCGGCGACCGCAGAGCCGATAACGCAGCTGGGCAGGACGCGCAGCGGGTCGGCTGCTGCGTAGGGGATAGCGCCCTCAGACACGAAACACAGACCCATGACGTAGTTCACGATGCCGTTGCGGCGCTCGTCAAGCGTCCACTTGCGGGGGCAGAAGGTGGTGGACAGGGCAATGGCGATGGGAGGAACCATGCCGCCCACCATGACGGCGGCCATCACCTCGTAGTTGCCGGAGGCAAGGGCTGCGGTGCCAAAGACGTAGGCTGCCTTGTTGACCGGGCCGCCCATATCCACACTCATCATACCGGCCACGATGGCGCCCAGCAGCACCTTGGAGCTGCCGCCCAGTGCGTTCAGCCAGTCGGTCATGGCGGTGTTGATCATGCCCATGACCGGGTTCACGGCGCACATCATCGCGCCTACGATGAGGATGCCGCCCAGCGGGTAGATGAGCATGGGCCGGATGCCGTTCAGGCTGGCGGGCAGCTTTTCGGTGATCTTTTTAAGGAACTGCACGATGTAGCCCGCTGCAAAACCGGCCAGCAGCGCTGCAAGGAAGCCGCCGGAGATGCCGGTGGTGCTGCCTGCGGCAAGGTCGGTGAAGTTGGTGCCGTTCATAGCCAGCACGCCGCCGGCAAAGCCTACGGCAAGGCCCGGGCGGTCGGCGATGGACATGGCGATGAAGCCTGCCAGAATGGGCAGCATATAGCCGAAGGCTGCGCCGCCCACCGTCTTGAAGAAGGCGGCAACGGGGGTGTTCATGCCGAAGTTTGCGGGGTTGATGCTGTAATCATCCAGCAGGAAGGCCAGCGCGATCATAATGCCGCCGCCCACCACGAAGGGCAGCATATGGGAAACGCCGTTCATCAGGTTCTTGTACAGGCTGCGGCCAAAGCTGTCTTTACCGGCGGTGTCGTCCTCGGCTGCTGCGCCGCCCTCGGCGTGGAACACAGGCACCTCGCCGTGGGCGATCTTCTTGATGAGCTCCTCCGGCTTGTGGATGCCGTCATCTACGCGGGTGAACAGCACCGGTTTGCCGTCGAAGCGGGCAGTGTCCACCTTTTTCTCCGCTGCTACGATGATGCCGTCGCAGGCGGCGATCTCGGCGCGGGTCAGGATGTTCTTTGCGCCGTCCGAGCCGTTGGTCTCCACCTTGGTGGGCAGACCCAGTTTGTCACCGGCCTTAGTCAGTGCTTCTGCCGCCATGTAGGTGTGGGCAATGCCGTTGACGCAGGCGGTCACAGCCAGAATGCGGTAGCCGTCCTGCGGGATGGCCTGCTGGGTAAAGCTCTCTGCGCCGAACTGTGCTTCCTCCTGCGCGTCGATGCACTCCAAGAACTCCTTGGGGCTCTTTGCGGCTTTAAGCTTTTCCACAAAGTCCTCGTTCATCAGCATCTGCATCATGCGGGCCAGCATATCAACGTGCAGGCTGCCGTTTTCCGGGGCAGCAATGGCAAACAGCAGGTCGGTGGTGCCGTCATCCTCGGCATTGTACTGCACCGGGGTGCTCAGCCGCAGGGCGGCCAGACTGGGACGGGTGACCACATTGGTCTTGGCGTGGGGCACGGTAATGCCGTTGTCCACATAGGTAGAGCCTTCAGCCTCGCGGGCGTAGAGTGCCTTTTTGTAGGCCTCCTTGTCGGTGATGTTGCCGTGGGTAGCCTGCAGTTCCACCAGACGGCTCAGGATCTCCTCCTGCGTCTGCAGCGCCTCGTCCAGCGCAATGGACTGTGCGGTAAATAACTCGGTAATGCGCATAAACGTTCCTCCTATTCCTTTATCCTATCAAAGCTGCGCCAGCAGCTCGTCGATCTTTTCCTTTGTGGCAAGCCCAAGGCTGAAGGCCGTGGCGCTGCCGCAGGCCGTGCCCAGACGCAGTGCCTGCGCGTAGCTGCGGCTTTGCAGATACCCGGCTACAAAACCGGCCACCATGCTGTCGCCTGCGCCCACGCTGTTGACCACCTTGCCCTTGGGGCAGCCGATGCGGTGCACCTGTCCCTGCTCGTCCAGCAGCAGCGCACCGTCCCCGGCCATGCTCACCAGCACGTTGCGGGCACCCTTTTCCTGCAGGGTGCGGGCAGCGGCCACGATCTCGGCGTCACTGGTCAGCACCTTGCCTACGATCTCGCCCAGCTCATGGTTGTTGGGCTTGATGAGGAAGGGGTGGTAGGGCAGCACGTTCACCAGCAGGTCGCGGGTAGCGTCCACCACCGCGCGCACGCCCTTGCCCTGCAGCCGCGCCAGCAGCCGCTCGTAGACGCTCTGCGGCAGGCTTGCCGGGATGCTGCCCGCCAGAATGAGGATATCGCCCTCGGTCAGCTTGTCCAGCTGGGCTTCCAGCTGCTGCAACGCACTTTCCGGGATGGCAGGGCCAGCGCCGTTCAGTTCGGTCTCCTGCCCGGCTTTGATCTTGACATTGATGCGGGTCATGCCGCTTTCCAGATGCACAAAGTCGGTCCTGAGTCCCTGTGCTGCCAAACCGCGCTCCAGCCATGCGCCGGTCTCACCGGCCACAAAGCCCAGCGCCACGCTCTCGCAGCCCAGCTGCGCCAGCACGCCGGACACGTTGATGCCCTTGCCGCCCAGCACGCAGTCCTCGCCTTGGGCGCGGTTCACTGCGCCCACCTCCAGCGGTGCATCCAAGCGCACAACGTAATCAATAGCCGGGTTAAAGGTAACGGTATAGATCATGCTTCTGCCTCCTTTACAAAGGTATATTGCTTGTACTTGGGGTTCGGGCAGCGGTTGGTCAGGATGGCTCCGCCGTGCAGCTCCGTGATGACCGCTGGATAAATTTTAGAAAACTTGGCGTCATCCACAAGGAACCAGCTTTCCCTTGCGCGGCGGACGGCAGCGGCCTTTACCGCTGCTTCCTCGGGGTCCGGGGTGGTAAAGCCTGCCTCCAGCGCCACGCCGTTGGCACCCATGAATGCTTTGGTGAAGTTATATTGCTGGATGCTGCTGACCGCTGCCGTACCCACGATGGCCTCGGTCTGGGGACGCAGCAGCCCGCCGGGCAGATACACCCGGCAGCCCTTTTGCGCCAGCAGCCGGGCGTGCGCCACGCCGTTGGTCACATAGGTGGCCTTGAGCGCCGCACCCGTCAGCACCCGCACCAGCTCCAGCGTAGTGGTGCCTGCATCGATGAACACAAAATCCTCGGCGGTGATGAGCGCTGCAGCGGCTGCCGCAATGCTGCGCTTTTCGGTTACCGCCAGCGTCTCCTTAGCCTCCATGGTGGGCTCGTCTGCCAGAAAGCGGCTGTCCGGCAGGGTGGCCCCTCCGTGCACCTTGGTCAGTCTGCCTTGCCGGTCCAGTTCGGTCAGGTCTCGCCGGATGGTGGATTCGCTGGTATGCAGTGCCTCGCACAGCTGCTGCACCGTCACGGTGCGCTGCTCGTTCAACTGCTCTAAGATCAGTGCAAAACGTTCCTCTGCCAGCATAGTGTCTCTCCCTTCTTTCCTTCCCGCACCTGACCGGTTTTGCACGGTCTTGGCGCATTTTGGCTGTCTGTAACTTTATTATAGCAAAAAATCCGTCGAAATCAATCAGATTCAATCATTTTCGCGCACAAAAAATCTCTTCAGTTTTTGTGCACTGTTGCCAACATCTGGGATACAAGAGCGATTTTACGCTAAAAAAGACCACCGCATACACAAGTGCGGTGGTCTTTCCTGCGTTTATATGACCGGTTTTGACCGGCTTTGGCGCTTTGGCTGGTTTTACTCAGGCATCCGAGCGGGAGTAGGCGTTCTTCATCTGGCTGCTCAGTTCAAACAGAACTTTATCCAGCGTATCGGCGGCCTTCTCCTGCAGCATGGCAGCAATGGCGGTGTTGGCTTCCTCCCGCAGGGCGGCGCGGCTTGCAGCGTCCGGCTCGGCGGCAAGCTTTGCGTCATACTGGTTCACCAGTGCGCGGCCGGCAGAGAGCCCGGCTTCCTCGTAGCGCTCGAGGTGGAACAGGGACTTATTATAGGAGGCGTCTGCCATGGCAGCGATCAGGCGGCTGGTCCAGTAGAAGTTATCGGTGGACACGGTGCCGGTGGTGTTGGCCAGATACTCCGGGGTGCGCTCCACGTTGGCGTAGAAGGGCACCATGGTGTTGAAGGCGTTGGAGGCATAGGCCACCCACTCCACTGCGCGGGATTCCTCCGGCTGGTCGGGACGCATCTGCAACAGCGCCATAAAGTCGTTGCGGTTGATGCCGATGGAGCGGTATGCGCCCTTTGCGGACTTGTCGCCGTAGCTCAGGTAGGGATCATAGGGGGTGCCCTGATAGTGGCTGGACAGCATATACTTGATGTCCTCCGGGGTCACCTTGCGCTCCGGCACCATGCACCACGGCAGGTCGTCGGACATGGGAGTGTAGTCGGCATCGGCGCCCTCCCACACCCATGTGCGGGGGTTGAGGTAGCGCAGCATATACCATGCGCGGGGGGTGTTGTAAACGTGGTCGGCGTCATCGTGGCTGCCAAAGGCGTCCCGGGGGTTCAGTGCGCCGTCCAGCGAGAGGTCGAGGTGGTTCTTGGCGATGAACTCCCGCAGGTCGGCGGAGCAGAGGTAGTTTTCCTGTGCGCCGAAGGCATCTTCCAGATCAAAGGTGTCGATGCCCAGCTGGTTGGGCATGACCACATACACATCGTCCGGCACGCGGCGGGCGATCCAGTGGTGACCGCCGATGGTCTCCAGCCACCAGATCTCGTTTACATCCTGAAAAGCGATGCCGTTCATCTCGTAAGTACCGTACTGCTCCAGCAGACTGCCCAGACGCAGCACGCCCTCGCGGGCAGAGCGGATGTAGGGCAGCACCAGATAGACGATATCTTCCTCGCCGATGCCGCCGGGCACCTCGGGCTTTTCCCCCTTGGCGGGCTGATACTCCACCAGCGGGTCTGCACCCAGCACGCGGGGGTTGGAGGTGATGGTCTCGGTGGCGGTCATGCCCACGTTAGCGGCGTTGACACCGGAAGCTGCCCAGATACCCTTGCCCTCCACGGCGTTGGGCATGGCGGTAAACCGCAGTGCGCCCTCCGGCAGGGGGATCTCCACATGGGAGAGGACGCTGCGGTAGGTCTTGGGAAGCTCCTCCGGGTGGATCACGGTGAATTTTTTAGCGGTGAAATGGCCGGAACCGGAGTCATCGTTGCGGGCGATCATGGTAGAGCCATCGTACGATGCTGCCTTGCCGACCAGAATGGTAGTGCAAGCCATAGGTTTTCCCTCCATATTCTATAATGTGACTCTATTGTAGAACTTTTGCAGCGGAATTGCAACCGGGAAACAAAAACCGCCGCGCTGCGTACCACGGCAGAGCGGCGGGAGATGGAATGCTTTTTTCAGGCTGTTACTGGGCTGCCCAGTAGAAGTCCTCGCCGGGCAGCGCACCGCCCACGGCGGCGGGGTCGGCATCGTAGAGCACCTGCAGGTAACCGGCGGCGTCCGCCTTCAGTTCCTCGCCGGTCAGGCAGACGATGTTGCAGTTGGGCAGTGCCTTTTTGGCGATGGCGGCTTTTGCCACCACGCCCTGCTCCTCACACAGAGCAGCGGTGCCGTCCAGATCGGTGTTGGCGGCGTTCACGCTCTGGGCGTAGTCTGCCAGAAAAGCAGCTACCACGTCCGGGTGCTCCTCGGCGTAGGCCTTGCGCACCACGGTCACACCGGTGATCAGCTGGGTGTCTGCCACCTTGTCCCACTCGGCGGTCAGGTCAAGGGCTACCCGCAGGGTGTCGTCCTTCAGCCCGGCAGCGGTCACATAGGGCTGGGGCAGCACCGCAATGGCGTCCTGTGTAGCGGCCATCTGGGCAGTCACCTCGGTGGCCTCGCTGTAATACTGGATGTCCACATCCTTGTCCGGGTCAATACCGTTGGCGGTAAGCAGATAGCGCAGCACATACTCCGGGGTAGTGCCCTTGCCGGTGGACAGGATGGTGCGGCCCTTGAGGTCGGCCATGCTGTGGACGGTGTCGCCCTGCTCCACCACATACAAAACGCCCAAGGTGTTCACCGCCACGGCCTGAATGCCGCCATTTGTTTTCTGGTACAGGGTCGCCGCCAGATTGGCCGGGATGGCGGCTATGTCCAACTCGCCCTTGATGAGCAGCGGCACGATCTCATCCGCAGCGCCGTAAAGCTGCAAATCGTAGTCCATGGCGGCGGTACCGGCCTGCTCCATCGAGAGCAGGTTGACAAGCCCCATGGTGGTGGGACCCTTCAGCCCGGCGATGCGCAGCGGCTCAGTGGCAGACAGCGGCGCGGCGGCCTCTTCCTCAGAAGCAGCTGCAGAGGAAGCAGTCTCGGACACCGCAGTGCTGGAGGCGGCAGAGCTTGCGCTGCCGCCGCAGGCTGCAAGGCTCAGTGCAAGGCTGAACGCCAGCAGTAAGGACAGGATCTTTTTCATGGTATACTCCTTTTCACACCCGGCACGCCCCGGTAGGGGAAGCGGAAACCGGTCTTTTTTTGAAAAATTTTGCAAAATCATTTGCTTTGCGCGTTCCAGTTTACTATAATAGGGGTAAAAATACCGTTGCGTGCGCAACGCAATTGCAGGAGGCTGCGGAGAATGCTATTTTCTCTGCGGAGTTGCGATGAATAATTATCTGCCGCTGTTACAAAACACCACGCTGTTCGCAGGGCTTTCCGCTGCGGAGCTCAGCACGCTGCTGTCCCGGCTTGGGGCAAGTGTGCGCAGCTACGGCAAGGGCGAAGCCCTTGTGCTGGCGGGGGAGCCCAGCCGCCGGGTGGGCATCGTGCTGTCCGGTGAGCTGGAGGCCTACCGCCCGGCACCGGGCGGGGCGCGCATCCCCATCGCCCGGGTAGAGCCGGGCGGGGTGTTCGGGGACGTGCTGGGAGGCTCCAGCCTGTCCAGCCCGGTCACCGTGCTGGCTGCTGCCCCCTGTGAGGTGCTGCTGCTGCCCTACGAGCGGCTGCTGCTCTCGGACGGCAGCCCCGCCCACCAGCGGGTGGTGCAGAACCTTGTGCGCACCATCAGCGATAAATATTTTTCTCTCTCCCGCCGCATCGACCTGCTGGTGATGAAGAGCCTGCGCGCCAAGGTGGCGGCCTATCTGCTCAGCGAGGCCGCCCACGCCCACAGCCTGACCTTCAGCATCCCCTTCTCCCGCATCCAGCTGGCAGATTACCTCAACTGCGACCGCAGTGCCCTTTCCCGGGAGCTGAGCACCATGCAGAAGGAAGGGCTCATCGACACCTACCGCAGCAGCTTCAAGCTGCTGGAGCCGGATGCCTTGCAGCAGATGGTGCAGTAAAACCCTCTCAGGCGCGCAGCAATGACTGCGAGGGTTATTTTACAAATAAGGAGCGCATTTATTATGTCCAAACCTGTTCTCTGGATCGTGATCCCCTGCTACAATGAGGAGCAGGTGCTGCCCATTACAGCACCCATGTTTCTGGAAAAGATCCACAGTCTGACCGCACAGGGGCTGGTCAGCGATAAAAGCCGGGTGCTCTTTGTCAACGATGGCTCCCGCGACAAAACGTGGGAACTGATCCAAGGCTTTGCCGCGCAGGATGAGCACTATATCGGCATTTCCCAGAGCCGCAACCGCGGCCACCAGAACGCTGTGCTGGCGGGGCTGATGGAGGCGCTGCACAGCGACAGCTGCGATATCACCATCTCCATCGACTGCGACGGTCAGGACGATATCAACGCCATGGACGAGATGGTGAAAAAGTATCTGGACGGTGCCGAGGTGGTGTACGGTGTGCGCAGCCGCCGGGACACCGACACCTTCTTCAAGCGGTTCACCGCCGAGGGCTTTTATCATGTGATGAATGCTCTGGGCGCGGATATCGTGTTCAACCACGCAGACTACCGCCTGATCAGCACCCGCGTGCTGGAAAGCTTTGCGGATTACAAGGAGGTCAACATCTTTTTGCGGGGCATGGTGCCGCTGGTGGGCTTTCCCCACGATGTGGTCACCTACGAGCGTCACGAGCGCTTGGCCGGCGAGAGCCATTACCCCCTGAGCAAGATGCTGGCGCTGGCTTTTGACGGCATTACCAGCCTTTCCAACAAGCCTATCCGCATCATCACCGGGGCGGGCATCGTGGTGAGCCTTGTCAGCTTTATCGGGGTCATCTGGGCCATCGTGTGCGCTGCCATGGGCAGCAGCGTGGCAGGCTGGGCCTCCACCGTCTGCATCGTCTGCTTTATGGGCGGCGTGCAGCTGGTGTGTCTGGGCGTGATCGGCGAGTATATCGGCAAGATCTATATGGAGACCAAGGCCCGCCCGCGCTATATCATCTCGGAGCGCACATGGGCTCCCTACGAAAGGAAATATCACGGATGAGCAAGCAAAGCTGGAAGGGCAGCACCCTTTTGAACCCGGAGCCGCCGGTACTGGTATCCTGCGGCGGGCTGGATAAGCCCAACCTTATCACCATCGGCTGGACAGGCACCATCTGCACCCAGCCCAGCATGGTATCCATCAGCGTGCGCCCGGAGCGGTACAGCCATCAGCTGCTGTGCGAGAGCGGGCAGTTCGCCATGAACCTGCCCACTGAAAAGCTGGTGCGCGCCATCGACTGGTGCGGCGTGAAGAGCGGCCGCGAGGTGGACAAGTTTGCCGCCTGCGGCCTGCACGCCGCCCCCGGCAGCGTACTGACCGACTGTCCGGTGCTGGAGGAAAGCCCGGTCAATCTGGAGTGCCGCATCACGCAACGCATCCCGCTGGGCAGCCACGACCTGTTTTTAGCCGAGGTGGTGGCCTGCGATGTGGACGAGAGCCTGCTGGACGAAAAAGGCAAGCTGTGTCTGGACAAGGCAAACCTCATCGTGTACAGCCACGGGGAGTATCTGGCCCTTGGCAAAAAACTGGGCACCTTTGGTTACAGCGTGCGCAAGAAAAAGCCCATAAAACGTAAGAAATAACAAAAAGGCGATGCCGTGCGGCATCGCCTTTTTGTTATTTACTTCTCGTGTTTTACCCGCTGGATATCTCCCAGATCGTAGGGGGTGTTCTGGTAGACGTAATAGTTCAGCCAGTTTTCATACAGCAGGTGGGCGTGGGCGCGCCAGCGGAACAGCGGCGGCTTTGCGGGGTCGTCGTCCGGGTAGTAGTTGACGGGCACATGGATGGGCAGGCCCTTTGCTACGTCCCGCTTATACTCGGCATCCAGCGTATATTTATCATACTCCGGGTGACCGGTAACAAAGATCTGCCGCCCGTTCTCTGTGCTCATCAGGAAGGGTCCGGCGGCGTCGCTCTCGGCCAGAATGCGCAGGGCGGCGCAGTTGTCCACATCCTCCCGGCAGATGCCGGTGTGGCGGCTGTGGGGGGCGTAGAACACCTCATCAAAGCCGCGCACCAGCGGGTTTGCCGGGCGGGTGACCCGGTGCTCGAACACGCCGAACATCTTTTCCGGCAGCAGCTGCTTGCGCACGCCGTAGTGGTAGTAAAGCCCGGCCTGTGCGCCCCAGCAGACATGGAGGGTGGAGTAGACGTTCGTTTCGCTGAAGTCCATGATCTCGCACAGCTCGTTCCAGTAGTCCACCTGCTCAAAATCCATGGTCTCCACCGGCGCGCCGGTGATGATCATACCGTCGTAGCGGTTGTTCTTCACCTCGTCAAAGGTCTTGTAAAAGGCCTCAAGGTGGGCAGCCGACACATGGGTGGCAGAGTGGCTGGCGGTCTGCAGCAGGGTCATGTGCACCTGCAGCGGGGTGTTTGCCAGCAGCCGGGCGATCTGGGTCTCGGTGGCGATCTTGGTGGGCATCAGGTTCAGAATCAGGATCTCCAGCGGACGGATATGCTGCGCCAGCGCCCGCTCCCGGTGCATGACAAAAACGTTTTCTTCATACAGGGCGTCAAAGGCGGGTAAGGTCTTGGGGATGATCAGCGGCATAGGATGGTTGCTCCTTTCATACCTTATCCAGTGCCTGCGCGATATCAGCGATGAGGTCCTCGGCGGATTCCAGACCGCAGCTCATGCGCACCAGCTCAGCAGGCACACCGGCGGCAGCCAGCTGCTCGTCGTTCATCTGACGGTGGGTGCTGGAGGCGGGGTTCAGGCAGCAGGTGCGGGCATCGGCCACATGGGTCTCGATGGCGGCAAGCTTCAGCTCCTTCATAAAGGTGCTGGCGGCCTGACGTCCACCCGCCAGACCAAAGCTCACGACGCCGCAGCTGCCGTTTGGCAGGTACTTCTGCGCCAGTGCGTGGTAGGGGCTGCTTTCCAGCCCGCAGTAGTTCACATAGGCCACCTTGGGGTGGTTTTCCAAGAACTGTGCCACCGCCATGCCGTTGGCGCAGTGGCGCTGCATCCGGACGTGCAGGCTTTCCAGACCAAGGTTCAGCATATAGGCGTTCATGGGGGACTGCATGGAGCCGAAGTCCCGCATGAGCTGCGCGGTAGCCTTTGTGATGAAAGCTCCCTCCTTGCCGAAACGCTCGGCGTAGGTGATACCGTGGTAGCTGTCATCCGGGGTGCACAGGCCCGGGAACTTCTCGGCGTGGGCCATCCAGTCGAACTTGCCGCCGTCCACGATAGCACCGCCCAGCACTGCGCCGTGGCCGTCCATATACTTGGTGGTGGAGTGGGTCACGATGTCCGCGCCCCACTCAAAGGGGCGGCAGTTGACCGGCGTGGGGAAGGTGTTGTCCACCATCAGCGGCACGCCGTGGGCGTGGGCGGCCTTGGCAAACTTTTCAATGTCCAGCACGGTCAGGGCGGGGTTTGCGATGGTCTCACCGAACACCACCTTGGTGTTGGGCCGGAAGGCGGCGTTCAGCTCCTCCTCGGTGCACAGGGGGTCTACAAAAGTGGCGGTGATGCCCATCTTGGCCATGGTGACCGAGATAAGGTTGAAGGTGCCGCCGTAGATGGTGCTGGAGGCCACGATGTGGTCCCCTGCCTCGCAGATATTGAACAGCGCAAAGAAGTTTGCGGCCTGTCCGCTGGAGGTAAGCATAGCGGCAGTGCCGCCTTCCAGCTCACAGATCTTTTTGGCTACCATGTCGCAGGTGGGGTTCTGCAGGCGGGAATAGAAATAGCCGTCTGCCTCCAGATCGAACAGCTTGCCCATGTCCTCGCTGGTGGCGTATTTGAAGGTGGTGGACTGGATGATGGGGATCTGACGGGGCTCGCCGTTGCCGGGGGTGTAGCCGCCCTGCACACAGATGGTATCACGGTTCATACAACATACTCCTTTGCTTGTTTTTTGGTCGGGAAGGACGATTCCCCGCAGGAGGGGCTGCCTCCGGCGGGGAATCGAAAAATCAAAGCTTCTTATTTCCGCAGGCGCTTATCGCTCTTGGTGGCCCACAGGGTACCCACAGACTGGAACGCCTGCACCATCAGCACCAGCAGCACCACGCAGACGATCATGATGTTGGTCTGGTAGCGGTAGTAGCCGTAGGACAGGGCGATCTTGCCCAGACCGCCGCCGCCGATGACGCCGGACATGGCGGAGTAGCCCAGAATAGTGGTCAGTGCGGTGGTCATGCTGGAAATCAGGCCGGGCAGGCACTCCGGGATCATGACCTTGGTGATGATCTGAAACGGGGTAGCGCCCATGCTCTGAGCAGCTTCCACCACGCCCTCGTCCAGCTCCCGCAGGCTGGTCTCCACCAGACGTGCCACAAAGGGAAAGGCGGCGACCACCAGCGGAACGATGGTGGCCTTGGTGCCCACCGTAGTGCCCACGATAGCGCGGGTAAGCGGGAACACGCAGATCATCAAAATCAGGAAGGGCACGCTGCGCAGGATGTTGATGACGATGTTGATCAGGTGCATCAGCCAGCCGGGCAGGGGAAGGATGCCATCCTTGTCACCGGCTACCAGCAGCACGCCCAGCGGCAGACCCAGCACCAGCGCAAAGGCGGTGGAGAGCACCGTTACATAAAAGGTCTCCCAGATGGCAAAGCCGTAAGCTGCGATATTCATATACCGGTCACCTCCTCTACCGTTACGCCGGACTGGCTGCGCATATATTCCATAGCCTGCTGTGCGACCGCAAGCTCTGCGGGCAGCTTGAGCAGCATGGAGCCGTAGCACTGGCCGCTCAGATCACGGGTATCGGCGCTGAGCACCGACACCAGAATGCCCTTTTCGGCGGCAAGGCTTGCCACCAGCGGCTTTGCAGTGGAGGAACCATTAAAGGTAACGCGCACCACATGGTCATCCGGCGCAAAGCAGGAAAGATCCCGCGCTGCGCTGCCGCCGTTGGGGGCCACCAGACGCTTGGCAGCCGCCGTTTTGGGGTTTGCAAAAATTTCTTGTACCGAGCCCTGTTCCACGACCACACCGCCGTCCAGAATGGCCACGCTGTCACAGATCTCCTCCACCACGCTCATCTGGTGGGTAATGACCACCACGGTGATGCCCAGCTTGCGGTTGATATCCTTGATCAGGGTCAGGATGGAGTGGGTGGTGTTGGGGTCCAGCGCACTGGTGGCCTCGTCGCACAGCAGCACCTTGGGGTTGGTGGCCAGTGCGCGGGCAATGGCAATGCGCTGCTTCTGGCCGCCGGACAGCTGTGCCGGGTAGGCGTTGGCCTTATCCGGCAAGCCCACCATCTCCAGCAGCTCCATGGCGCGCTTTTCCGCCTCGGCCTTCTTTACGCCTGCCAGCTCCATGGGGAAGCAGACGTTCTTCAGGCAGGTGCGCTGCATAAGCAGGTTGAACTGCTGGAAAATCATGGTGATCTCCCGGCGGCGCTTGCGCAGCGAGGCAGGAGACAGGGTCTCCATGGCCACGCCGTCGATCACCACGCTGCCGCCGGTGGGGCGCTCCAACAGGTTGATGCAGCGCACCAACGTGGATTTGCCCGCACCGGACATACCGATGATGCCGTAGATGGAGCCATCGGGAATGGTGAGGTTGATGTTCTGCAGCGCTTTCACCGCGCCATCCTTCATCTGGAAGGTCTTGGAAAGATACTTGAGTTCGATCACAGAAATTGCTCCTTTAGATTATCCCTCGATGGGTGCCAGACTGTCCTGCTTGCCGCCGTAGATGCCCATGGGCTCTACGTGAATACCGGCAACAGTGACCAGATGGGTACCCTTTTCGGCGTTGAAGTTGTCCAGATACGGCTGATGCTGGAAGTAGTTGGTGTCTACCTGACCGTCCTCGACGACCTGGTTGGGGATCACATAGTCGTCGTACTCCTGAATATCCAGCGTGATGCCCTTGGCGGCAAGGATCTCCTTGCACACCTCCAGCACCTCGCAGTGGGGAGCAGGAGTAGCGGCGCAGCTGACGGTCTGGCCGTTCAGAGCGTCATAATCCACAGTGGAATCATAGCCGTCGGTGGGGTTCTCCACAACGGACACCACGGAGCCCTTGTAGGTCTCGTCCATGAAGTCCTTCACCTTCTGGCTCTGCAGGGCAGCAGCCAGAGCCTTGATCTTGGGCTCCTCCTGATTGCCGTCCTTGCACACCAGAATGTTGACGTAAGCAGAAGAGCCGTCCTCCATGGCCAGTGCATCGGTCATGGGGTTCAGACCGGCAGAGATGGCGTAGTTGGAGTTGATGACGGCGTAGTCCTCGTCCTGCAGGACGTTGGGCACCTGAGCGGCCTCCACCTCGTCCACGGTGACGTTCAGGGGATTCTCCTCGATGTCGTTCTTGGTAGCGGTCAGACCGGCATCTGCCTTCAGCTTGAAGAAGCCGTTCTTCTCCAGCAGGGTCAGGGCACGAGCCTCGTTGGTGGTATCATTGGGCACAGCCACCTTGATCTTATCCAGCTTAGCTGCGGCAGAGGATGCCACGCTACCGGATGCAGCGGCGGAAGAAGCAGTGGAAGAAGAACCACCGCAGGCAGTCAGGGCAGCGGCTGCGGCTGCCACACCGGTAACTTTCAGAAAATCGCGACGAGTAATCATAGTTTTGTTCCCTCTCTATTGTTCTCTATTATGTACTGCGGCCCGCACGGCACCTTTCCGCACGCGGCCTTGAACGGACGCATGAAAAATGCCCCCGTCCTTACGAGCCTTAGGCTCTGCAAGGACGGAGGCATGAACATACTTCCGTGGTACCACCTTGGTTCACTGCATCCTTACGGGTACAGCCTCGATGCTGCGGCAGCGTGTGCTGCTTACAGCCGGACGCTATAACGGGCGCATCCCGTTGCGGGCTTAGCACTCCTGCGCCTCGTCCGCACGGCTCCGAGACCATTTTCAGCTTCCTGTTTCCTGCCCTTTTCCACCGCCCGGGCTCTCTGGTAAGGATCAATGCGAAGGCCTACTCTTCTCTTCACAGCCATTTTTGTGATATTGACACTATAATAAACCCATCGGCGGCATTTGTCAACACCTTCAACGAAGTTTTTGGGTGGGGATATGGCTTCCGGCCTTTTGCCGCGCCCGCTTTGCTTGACAATGCGCACAAAAAAGAATATACTATAATTACAAAAGGCACTGCGACAAGCGGTTGGCCCTTTAGGTTTTTGGCTTAACTTTTATCAAAGAAAAACCGTCACCTGCCGGGGTGGCGGTTTTTTATTATATGCCCTTGTATGCGGCTGGTGCACATGATAAAATAGGGTATCATCTTTTGCAAGGAGAGCAGGCAATGAGCAGCAGAGACCATTTTCCCGATGAGGAGCTGCGCCGCCGCATCATGGATTTTATCATGGCCGCAGGGCAGACCCTGCTGGAAAACGGCGCGGAGGTGTTCCGGGTGGAGCAGACCATGGAGATCATGGCGCGCAGCTTCCACCTGCGGGAGTTCCACGTTTATGTGCTGACCAACGGCATTTTCGCCAGCGCCGGCACTGCCGAGATCAGCGAGGTACGCAATGTGCCGGTGCGCACCACCCATCTGGGGCGGGTGGCGGCGGTGAACGAGCTTTCCCGCCAGATCGCCCAGACCGGTATGACCTTGGACGAAGCCGAGAGCCGTCTGGTGCTGGCGCGGCAGCTGCCCTTCCCGAAAGATCATGTGCAGCTGCTGTCCGGGCTGTGCGGAGCGTTCTGCTTTGCCATGATGTTCGGCGGCAACCTGCGCAGTGCGTTGGCAGCTGCCGGGGCGGGGCTGGTGGCCAGCTGGTATCTGCTGTGGTGCGGGCGGCATGAGGTGCCTGGCGGCTTTCAGAAGATCAGCACCGCCGCGCTGATCACGCTGGTGTGCATCCTGCTGTGCAATCTGCTGCGCACCTCTGCCAGCCACGCCATCATCGGCACGCTGATGATCCTGACCCCGGGCATCGCCTTTACCATGGGCATCCGGGACTTTGTGCAGGGCGACTACCTTTCCGGCACCATCCGCATGATCGACGCTTTACTCATTGCCGCAAGCATTGCCATAGGCACCGGCCTTGTGCTGCGGCTGTACACTGTATTTACGGGGGTGGTCGTGGTATGATGTCCCTTACAGCTGTACAGATCGGCGAGCTGACCGCGCAGTTTTTTCTGGCCGCGGCGGGCACGCTGAGTTTTGCCGTTCTGTTTGCGTGTCCCCGGCGCTGTCTGCCTTACTGCGCACTGGTGGGCGCTGTGGGCTGGCTTGGGTACGAGTTGCTGACCCTGCTGGGCGCAGACGCCGCCACGGCCTCCCTGCTGGCGGTTATTCCGCTGACCATCCTTACACGCGTGTTTGCCATTACCCAAAAAACGCCGGTCACGGTGTTTTTGCTGACCGGCATTTTCCCGCTGGTGCCGGGCGCGGGCATCTACTACACCGCCTACTATTTTATCCAGAACGAAAACCCCCTTGCCCTTGCCAAGGGCATCAGCACCTTTAAAATCGCCGTGGCGCTGGCCATCGGCATCAGTCTGGTGCTGTGTGTGCCGCTGCCGAAAAAGCGGAAATGACCCTCTGTTTTCAAGCTACTTATATAAAGGAGTGATCTCTATGAACGCAATGGAACTTCTGACTACCCGCCGCACCTACCGCCGGTTTGCACAAAAGGCCGTACCGCAGGACGTGGTGGACGATATCGTACAGGCCGTGCGGCTGTCCTCCTGCGGGGCAAACCGGCAGGCGGTGCGTCTGGTGCTGGTGCAAAGCCCGGAAATGGTAGCCAAGGTGCAGCCGCTGGTCAAGTGGGCGGCCTATCTGCCGCCGGAGCAGGGCACGCCCAAGGCGGACGAGCTGCCCACCTTTTATGCAGCCGTGGTGCAGGATACCGCCATCCCCGGCGACCTTGCCACCGACACCGGCATTGCGCTGGCCAACATGACCCTTGCCGCATGGGACAAGGGCGTGGGCAGCTGTATCATGGGCGCGATCGACAAGCCCGCCCTGACTGTACTGCTGGGCATCGAGGAGCCGCAGAAGCTGGCCTTTATGGTGGCTTTCGGCTACCCCACCCACAAAGCCAGCATCGTACCCATGACCGAGCAGACCGGCGTAAAGTACTATCTGGACGAAAACCGCGACTACTGCGTGCCCAAGCGCAGCGCGGAGGAGATTGCAAGAAGCCTGTAAAAGCCGGTTTATACTGCATATATTCATACATTTTCTCCGTTATTGCATAAATGTTTGCAAAATCGTTTCAATTTCACGGATTATTATGCACAAGTATTGACTTTTCGTTTTGTACAAACTATACTAAGTGCGTTCCCCGAAAGCGCGATGAATCGCATCCCATCGGGGCAAAGCAAACTATATTGCATAGATTGAGGAGTGTTTGAATATGAAAAAGATCTCTCGCCGCAGCTTCATGGCTGCCGCTGCTGTTTCTGTTGCTGCTCTGGCTATGACCGCCTGCGGTGGCTCCGCAAGCTCTGCTGCTTCCTCTGTGGCAAGCTCTGCCGCTTCCTCCGAGGCTGTTCCTTCTGCCGCTGCCGCTGACCTGACCACCGTAGAGGCCGGCAAGCTGACCATGGCTACCAATGCCGCCTTCCCTCCGTACGAGATGACCACCGATGCCGGTGAGTTCGAGGGCATCGACGTGGACACCGCCAAGGCCATTGCCGAGAAGCTGGGTCTGGAGCTGCAGATCGACGACATGGACTTTGACGCCGCACTGCTCAGCGTGCAGCAGGGCAAGGCCGACATCGTGATGGCAGGCGTTACCGTGACCGACGAGCGCAAGGCTGTGATGGACTTCTCCGACAGCTACGCCACCGGCATCCAGTCCATCATCGTGCCCGATGGCTCCGATATTGCTTCTCCCGACGATCTGGCCGGCAAGAAGATCGGCACCCAGCGCGGCACCACCGGCTACATCTACTGCTCCGATGATTTCGGCGATGAGAACGTGGTTGCTTACGACGACGGTCTGACCGCTGTGCAGGCCCTGAAAAATGGTCAGGTGGACGCTGTGGTCATCGACAACGCTCCCGCACAGGAGTTCGTGGCTGCCAACCCCGGCCTGAAGGTGCTGGATACCAGCTACGCCGAGGAGGATTACGCCATCGGCATGGCAAAGGGTTCTGCTCTGGAGGACGCTGTCAACAAGGCTCTGGAGGAGCTGAAGGCTGACGGCACCCTGCAGGCCATCGTGGACAAGTACATCAACGCAAACTAAGCTGCGTGCCCTGTACCATTCCCGTACCCAAGGAGGCGCCCCGCTCCGGGGCACCTCTTTTTTTAGAAAAAAGTGGTTACAATTTATTGACAAACAGAAAGTGAGGATGTGAATGGCTGCGCAATACGAACTGCTCAAAGAGCTGCTGAACAGCGGCACAAAGCTAAGCTTTGGACAGGATTTCTTCTTCAAGTTTTATCAGGCCTTTCTCCTGAAGGACCGCTGGATGCAGTACATCAACGGTGTGGGCACTACCCTGCTGGTCACCGCGCTGGCGCTGGCGCTGGGCGTGGTGCTGGGCAGCGTGGTGGCGCTGGTGCGCGTGACCCACGACCAGCAGCGCCCCGGCCACAAAAATGCGGTGCTGGGCTTTTTTAACGCGGTGTGTCAGGTGTACACCACCATCATCCGCGGCACGCCCATGATGGTGCAGCTGCTGATCATGAGCATGGTCATTTTTGCCAACAGCCGCAACTTTACCATGGTAGGTGCGCTGACTTTGGGCATCAACTCCGGCGCGTATGTATCCGAGATCATCCGCGGCGGCCTGATGGCCGTGGACCCCGGCCAGATGGAAGCCGGGCGCAGCCTTGGTCTGAACTACATGACCACCATGGTGGTCATCATCATCCCGCAGGCCATCCGTGCGGTGCTGCCTGCACTGGGCAACGAGTTCATCATTCTGCTCAAGGATACCTCCCTGATCACCACCATCGGCGGCAAGGAGCTGCTGTATGCCGCACAGGGCATTATGAACCGTACCTACGAAGCCATGTTCCCCCTGCTGGGCGTTGCACTGATCTACCTGATCCTTGTTATGCTGTTTACATGGCTGCTGAGCAAGTTTGAGAGGAGGCTGGCACAAAGTGACCGATAAGATTTTGGAAGTACGCGGCCTGACCAAGACCTATGGCGGCGTAAAGAAGCGCGGCGCAAAAAAGGCCGACCCCACGCTGGACGTGCTGAAGGGCATCGACCTTGACATCTACCGCGGCGACGTGGTTTGCCTGATCGGCCCTTCCGGCTGCGGCAAGTCCACCTTTCTGCGCTGCCTGAACCGGCTGGAGACCCCCTCCTCCGGCTCTATCAAGTTTGAAGGGGTCGAGGTGGACGAAGCACACATCGATGCCGTGCGCCAGAAGATGGGCATGGTGTTCCAGCACTTCAACCTGTTCCCCCACCTGACCGTGAAAAAGAACCTTGAGCTTGCCCCCAGCCTGCTGAAGCTGAAGGACAAGGACGCCATCTCTGCCCGCGCAGACGAGCTGCTGGCCCGCGTAGGTCTGGCCGACAAGGCCAACGTCTACCCCAAGAGCCTGTCCGGCGGTCAGCAGCAGCGCATCGCCATTGCCCGCGCGCTGGCCATGGACCCGGACGTGATTTTGTTCGACGAGCCCACCAGCGCCCTTGACCCCGAGATGGTGGGCGAGGTGCTGGAGCTGATGAAGGAACTGGCACACACCGGCATCACCATGCTGGTGGTCACCCACGAAATGGGCTTTGCCCGCGAGGTGTCCAACCGTGTCATCTTCATCGACGATGGCAAAATTCAGGAGGACGAGCCGCCGCAGGAACTGTTCACGAACCCCAAGCACCCCCGCCTGAAGGCCTTCCTCTCCAAGATGCTGTAAGCTATCACAAAAACAAAGGAGCCGCTGCACCTGCCGTGCAGCGGCTCCTTTATTTTATGCGGGAGTGCAGGGGAGTGTTTATGCCATGTCGCGGCAGGTCACGATGTCCGCCCCGGTGCCGCAGACATCGGTCAGCACCACATCGCCCACATGAATGGGCGCGTGCAGTACCACGCTGTCCAGCGCTGCGACCACCTCGGCCATCTGCCCCTTGGGCACGGGCTTGGAGGTCTTGACCGGGCAGCGGGAGTGCAGACAGCCCTCGGCACGCACGGTGCTGGTAATGATGCGGGTGGGGTGGGTCAGCTCCTCCTTGCCGTAGGCGATGCCGTTGGGGCAGCCGTTGCCGGTCACCTTGTAGTCGTTGGCCTCATCCACCTGCAAATGACAGCCCTGCGGGCAGCAGGTGCAAATTACTTCCTTCATATCGCTCATGCCTCCTCGATCTCAATGGTCACTTCGTCCACGGGGGCTCTGTCCAGCAG
>ERZ1034901.237-NODE-237-length-46033-cov-17.516334_pt1 | contig 46033 bp, 48 predicted proteins | sample MGYA00520628_ERZ1034901 | MGnify/ENA primary metagenome ERZ1034901 (study PRJEB33766, sample SAMN09781783) | gut metagenome | biome: gut microbiome | host: Homo sapiens | place: Madagascar | study: EMG produced TPA metagenomics assembly of the PRJNA485056 data...
GGCTTGGCAATGTGTTCATTGGCAAAATTGATGGGCGACAAACCTGCGTCACACTCGGCTTAGCCGCTATTTTTGCTGCCGTATTATTGCCGGGTATGCATGGTGTGGCTGCTATGGTGGTGACGATGGTGGCGATTTTCATCCTCGGTCAGCTTCTCAAACGTACGCTGGGCGGGCAAACCGGCGATACGCTGGGAGCTGCTATAGAGCTTGGTGAACTGGTCTTCCTGCTGGCACTGCTATAAAGAGACGTGACATGCAAACACTTGCCGATTTACTGAATACGATCCCTGCTATCGATCCTGCCGCTATGTCGCGTGCACAACGGCATATTGACGGGTTACTCAAACCTGTTGGTAGCCTGGGAAGGCTGGAGGCGCTTGCCATACAACTGGCGGGAATGCCGGGGTTGAATGGCATACCGCATGTGGGCAAAAAAGCGGTACTGGTTATGTGTGCCGATCACGGCGTCTGGGAGGAAGGGGTCGCTATTTCCCCAAAAGAAGTGACAGCCATTCAGGCTGAAAATATGACCCGCGGAACAACCGGCGTGTGTGTGCTGGCAGCACAAGCGGGCGCTAACGTCCACGTAGTTGATGTTGGTATTGATAGTGCTGAGCCTATCCCCGGGCTTATCAACATGCGTGTCGCACGAGGTAGCGGCAATATTGCTTCAGCTCCGGCAATGAGTCGCCGTCAGGCTGAAAAGTTGCTTTTGGACGTCATATGTTATACGCGGGAGCTGGCAAAAAACGGTGTCACGCTGTTTGGTGTAGGTGAGCTGGGGATGGCAAACACGACACCGGCAGCGGCAATAGTCAGCACAATCACTGGCCGGGATCCTGAAGAAGTGGTTGGGATTGGCGCAAACCTGCCGACAGATAAACTGGCTAATAAAATTGATGTTGTGCGCCGGGCGATTACGTTGAATCAACCAAATCCGCAGGATGGCGTTGATGTCCTGGCAAAAGTGGGTGGATTTGATTTGGTCGGAATGGCTGGCGTGATGTTAGGCGCTGCTTCCTGCGGTTTACCCGTGTTGCTGGATGGATTTCTTTCTTATGCTGCCGCGCTCGCAGCCTGCCAGATGTCTCCTGCAATCAAACCGTATCTCATTCCTTCTCACCTGTCGGCAGAAAAAGGGGCGCGTATAGCGCTGTCGCATTTGGGGCTGGAGCCTTATCTCAATATGGAGATGCGTTTAGGTGAGGGGAGTGGCGCAGCTCTGGCGATGCCCATCATCGAAGCTGCCTGTGCGATATATAACAACATGGGCGAACTTGCTGCCAGTAATATTGTTCTACCGGGGAATACGACTTCTGATTTGAACAGTTAAAAACGAAAAGTCTGATAAAAGCTATACTTAACGGATAGCTTTCGCGACTTAGGAAAGGGACATGATGCGTCGTGTAAATATTTTTTGCTCATTTGCTCTGCTTTTTGCCAGCCAAAATAGCCTGGCGGTAACTTATCCATTACCTCCAGAGGGTAGCCGTTTAGTGGGGCAGTCGCTTACTGTAACTGTTCCTGATCACAATACTCAGCCGCTGGAGACTTTTGCCGCACAATACGGGCAAGGGTTAAGTAATATGCTGGAAGCGAATCCGGGCGCTGATGTTTTTTTGCCGAAGCCTGGCTCACAACTCACCATTCCGCAGCAACTGATTTTGCCCGCCACTGTTCGTAAAGGGATTGTGGTTAACGTCGCTGAAATGCGTCTTTATTACTATCCGCCAGACAGTAATACAGTGGAAGTCTTTCCTATTGGTATCGGCCAGGCTGGGCGAGAAACCCCGCGTAACTGGGTGACTACCGTTGAACGTAAACAAGAAGCTCCAACCTGGACGCCAACGCCGAACACTCGGCGCGAATATGCGAAACGAGGGGAGAGTTTGCCCGCATTTGTTCCTGCGGGGCCCGATAATCCCATGGGGCTGTACGCGATTTATATTGGCAGGTTGTATGCCATCCACGGTACCAATGCCAATTTTGGTATTGGACTTCGGGTAAGTCAGGGCTGTATTCGTCTGCGCAATGACGATATCAAATATCTGTTTGATAATGTTCCTGTAGGCACTCGTGTACAAATTATTGATCAGCCAGTGAAATACACAACGGAACCGGATGGTTCAAAGTGGCTGGAAGTTCATGAGCCGCTGTCGCGCAATCGTGCAGAATATGAGTCCGACCGAAAAGTGCCATTGCCGGTGACGCCTTCCTTGCGGGCGTTTATCAACGGGCAAGAAGTTGATGTGAATCGCGCGAATGCTGTGTTGCAACGTCGATCGGGAATGCCAGTACAAATTAACTCTGGCTCAAAGCAGATGTTTTAAAATAGCTGTTGTATAAAAAGCAAAAAGCCTGCTCTAAAGCAGGCTTTTTTGAATTTGGCTCCTCTGACTGGACTCGAACCAGTGACATACGGATTAACAGTCCGCCGTTCTACCGACTGAACTACAGAGGAATCGTGTGAACGGGGCGCATATTAATGGCAGTGCATGGTGATGTCAAAGGGTGAAATGCATTTTTTTGTTTGTTTGCTGTCAATTTCAACAAAGTGGTGAACTTTCAATCTTATTGGGTAATGAACCATCGTGGTGCATACCCTCCTTTTATAGGGCAGGTGAATGCGACTGCAGATAAAAAGAGCCAATGACGAATCTATCATAATCTCTTATTTGACAGTTGGTTAGCTTGCGCATCAACGCCAAAATAGAACTGGCAAGCATCTTGCATTCTGGTTGTAAGTAATGGCGGCACTTGGGCCGATTCTTAAAAACCGGAGGCAACATGAACTTCAGACGCCTGAAATACTTCGTAAAAATTGTAGATATTGGTAGCCTGACCCAGGCTGCTGAAGTATTGCATATCGCACAACCAGCGCTCAGCCAGCAGGTTGCCACACTGGAAGGTGAGTTAAATCAACAACTTTTGATTCGCACAAAACGGGGCGTTACGCCAACAGACGCCGGAAAAATTCTCTATACCCATGCGCGGGCCATTTTACGTCAGTGTGAGCAGGCCCAACTGGCGGTGCATAACGTTGGTCAGGCATTATCGGGGCAAGTCTCGATTGGCTTTGCGCCAGGAACCGCTGCGTCATCCATCACCATGCCCTTATTACAGGCGGTTCGCGCTGAATTCCCGGAGGTCGTTATCTATCTTCATGAAAATAGCGGTGCAGTACTTAACGAAAAACTGATAAATCACCAACTCGATATGGCGGTGATTTATGAGCATTCCCCTGTGGCTGGGGTATCCAGTCAGGCTTTGCTGAAAGAAGATCTTTTCCTGGTAGGAACTCAAGATTGCCCGGGGCAAAGCGTTGATGTTAATGCTATTGCGCAAATGAACCTCTTTCTCCCCAGTGATTACAGTGCTATTAGACTTCGTGTTGATGAGGCTTTTTCCCTACGGCGGCTCACGGCAAAAGTCATTGGTGAAATTGAGTCTATTGCCACGCTTACCGCAGCGATTGCCAGCGGCATGGGCGTTGCAGTATTACCCGAATCGGCCGCGCGTTCGTTATGTGGCGCAGTAAATGGGTGGATGTCACGCATTACCACTCCTTCCATGAGTCTCTCTTTGTCATTAAATTTACCCGCCAGAGCGAACTTATCGCCACAGGCACAGGCAGTGAAAGAGTTGTTAATGTCAGTGATTAGTTCTCCAGTGATGGAAAAAAGGCAGTGGCAATTGGTGAGCTAAGCGTTATATCGGGATGGAATAAGATGCGGGTTTTTATTATTTGTTATGCCGGGCGTTAGACTTTAACAATAACGGGATATCTGAACTGCCCGGAGTTTACCGTGAATTTCCAACAACTAAAGATAATCCGCGAGGCTGCACGTCAGGATTACAACCTGACAGAGGTTGCGAATATGCTTTTTACCTCACAGTCAGGCGTCAGCCGTCATATTCGGGAACTGGAGGATGAACTTGGCATCGAAATATTTGTTCGACGAGGTAAGCGACTGCTGGGCATGACTGAACCGGGCAAAGCATTACTGGTCATTGCAGAACGTATTCTGAATGAAGCCAGTAATGTTCGTCGGCTTGCAGACCTGTTTACCAACGATACGTCTGGCGTTCTCACTATTGCAACGACGCATACTCAGGCACGTTATAGCTTGCCAGAGGTCATTAAAGCTTTTCGCGAACTTTTCCCGGAGGTTCGGCTCGAGCTAATCCAGGGGACGCCACAGGAAATTGCGACATTGTTGCAAAATGGCGAAGCTGATATTGGTATCGCCAGCGAGCGTTTGAGTAATGACCCGCAGCTCGTCGCCTTCCCGTGGTTTCGTTGGCACCATAGTTTGCTTGTTCCACTCGATCATCCCTTGACGCAAATTACACCATTGACGCTGGAATCAATAGCGAAGTGGCCGTTAATCACTTACCGACAGGGGATTACGGGGCGCTCACGTATTGATGACGCATTTGCCCGCAAAGGTTTGCTGGCAGATATTGTATTAAGTGCGCAGGATTCTGATGTCATTAAAACCTATGTTGCTCTTGGGCTTGGGATCGGATTAGTTGCCGAACAATCCAGCGGCGAACAAGAGGAAGAGAATTTAATCCGCCTGGATACGCGGCATCTTTTTGATGCTAATACTGTCTGGTTGGGACTGAAGCGAGGACAACTTCAGCGTAACTATGTCTGGCGCTTTCTGGAACTTTGTAATGCAGGTCTGTCAGTAGAAGATATCAAGCGGCAGGTGATGGAAAACAGTGAAGAGGAAATTGATTATCAGATATAGCAAAAAGCCCGCTATAAAAGCGGGCTTTTCAGAAATTTGGCTCCTCTGACTGGACTCGAACCAGTGACATACGGATTAACAGTCCGCCGTTCTACCGACTGAACTACAGAGGAATCGCTGTTGAGGCACATCTTAACGGCGAAAAATCATTTGTCAAACCTGTTTTTTAAATTCATCAACCGTTTGCCGTTTCTATCAACAGTTTGTTGCATTTGCAGACAATTTGTCGGCGAAAATCTTTGCAGCTTTTCTGATTCTCCCTCATTATTTGAAATGTGGTTTCACTTTCTGCAATTAAGGTCGGCTTTGAATATCCCCTCAGCTTTACGCCAGGTTGTTCGCCACACTCGCTGGCACTCAAAACGTAAGAGTTACAACGTGTTGTTCTGGCGCGAAATAACTCCGCTTGCTGTTCCTATCTTTATGGAGAATGCCTGTGTCCTGTTGATGGGCGTGCTGAGCACTTTTCTGGTCAGTTGGCTGGGAAAAGATGCAATGGCGGGCGTTGGGTTGGCGGACAGCTTCAACATGGTCATTATGGCCTTTTTCGCAGCTATCGATCTTGGTACTACTGTCGTTGTGGCATTTAGTCTCGGTAAACGTGATCGACGGCGAGCCAGAGTAGCAACACGGCAATCATTGGTGATCATGACGTTATTTGCCGTGCTGTTGGCAATTCTCATTCATCATTTTGGCGAACAAATTATCGATTTTGTTGCAGGTGATGCCACGACAGAGGTTAAAGCACTGGCGTTGACTTATCTGGAACTGACGGTGCTCAGTTATCCAGCCGCTGCCATCACCTTGATTGGCAGTGGGGCACTTCGTGGCGCCGGGAATACGAAAATACCGCTACTTATAAATGGTAGCATGAATATTTTTAATATTATTATTAGCGGTATATTGATTTACGGGCTTTTCTCCTGGCAGGGGCTGGGGTTTGTTGGCGCAGGGCTAGGATTAACTATTTCCCGTTATATTGGCGCAATTGCAATTTTGTGGGTACTGGCGATTGGCTTTAATCCTGCACTACGAATCTCGTTAAAAAGCTATTTTAAGCCATTGAATTTCAGCATTATCTGGGAAGTTATGGGGATTGGTATTCCCGCGAGCGTTGAATCAGTATTGTTTACCAGTGGTCGGTTATTAACACAAATGTTTGTTGCTGGTATGGGAACCAGCGTCATTGCCGGAAATTTTATCGCTTTTTCGATTGCGGCTCTTATCAATTTACCAGGGAGTGCGCTCGGTTCTGCTTCTACAATAATTACTGGTCGAAGGCTGGGAGTAGGGCAGAGAGCGCAAGCAGAAATACAGTTGAGGCATGTTTTCTGGTTGTCCACCCTTGGGTTAACAGCGATAGCCTGGTTAACGGCTCCCTTTGCCGGGGTTATGGCGTCATTTTATACCCAGGATCCCCAGGTTAAACACGTGGTTGTGATTCTTATTTGGCTAAATGCTTTGTTTATGCCTATTTGGTCGGCCTCATGGGTATTACCTGCGGGTTTTAAAGGTGCTCGTGATGCCCGCTACGCTATGTGGGTATCTATGTTGAGTATGTGGGGATGCCGAGTGGTAGTAGGTTATGCGCTGGGAATTATGCTTGGCTGGGGCGTGGTTGGCGTTTGGATGGGGATGTTTGCTGACTGGGCCGTGCGTGCTGCGTTGTTTTACTGGCGGATGGTGACCGGGCGCTGGCTATGGAAATATCCTCGCCCTGAACATGAAAAGTGTGAAAAAAAGGCAGTTGTGTCGGAATAAACGACAAAACGCAGAATATTTCAGCAAACGATTTCAAAATTAAAAAACAGGCTTTGACAATGTAGATGGGCATCGTTAATATTCGCCCCGTTCTCACGATTCCTCTGTAGTTCAGTCGGTAGAACGGCGGACTGTTAATCCGTATGTCACTGGTTCGAGTCCAGTCAGAGGAGCCAAATTCAAAAAAGCCTGCTTTAGAGCAGGCTTTTTGCTTTTTATACAACAGCTATTTTAAAACATCTGCTTTGAGCCAGAGTTAATTTGTACTGGCATTCCCGATCGACGTTGCAACACAGCATTCGCGCGATTCACATCAACTTCTTGCCCGTTGATAAACGCCCGCAAGGAAGGCGTCACCGGCAATGGCACTTTTCGGTCGGACTCATATTCTGCACGATTGCGCGACAGCGGCTCATGAACTTCCAGCCACTTTGAACCATCCGGCTCCGTTGTGTATTTCACTGGCTGATCAATAAGTTGCACGCGCGTCCCTACCGGAACATTATCAAACAGATATTTGATATCGTCATTGCGCAGACGAATACAACCCTGACTTACCCGTAGGCCAATCCCAAAATTGGCATTAGTACCGTGAATGGCATATAACCTGCCGATATAAATAGCGTACAACCCCATAGGATTATCGGGTCCGGCTGGGACAAATGCAGGCAGACTCTCCCCACGCTTTGCATATTCACGACGAGTGTTAGGGGTTGGCGTCCAGGTTGGTGCTTCTTGTTTACGCTCAACGGCTGTCACCCAATTACGCGGGGTTTCTCGTCCAGCCTGACCAATACCAATAGGAAACACTTCCACAGTATTACTGTCTGGTGGGTAGTAATACAGACGCATCTCGGCGACATTAACCACAATTCCTTTTCGCACAGTGGCGGGTAAAATCAGTTGCTGCGGAATGGTGAGCTGCGAACCAGACTTCGGCAAGAAAACATCAGCCCCCGGATTCGCTTCCAGCATATTACTCAGCCCTTGTCCGTACTGCGCGGCAAAAGTTTCCAGCGGCTGGGTATTGTGATCGGGAACCGTTACTGTAAGTTGCTGCCCCACTAAACGACTCCCCTCTGGGGGTAATGGATAAGTTACCGCCAGGCTATTATGACTGGCAAAAAGCAGAGCAAATGAACAAAGAATATTTACACGACGCATCATATCCCTTTCCTAAGTCGCGAAAGCCATCCGATAAGTATAGCTTTTATCAGACTTTTCGTTTTTAGCTGTTCAATTCAGAAGTTGTATTCCCCGGTAGAATAATGTTGCTGGCAGCAAGTTCGCCCATGTTGTTGTATATCGCGCAAGCAGCTTCGATGATGGGTATCGCCAGCGCCGCACCACTCCCCTCACCTAAACGCATTTCCATATTGATATACGGCTCCAGCTCCAAATGTGCCAACGCAATACGCGCCCCTTTTTCTGCCGACAAATGGGAAGGAATAAGATACGGTTTGATTGCAGGTGACATCTGGCACGCAGCAAGCGCGGCGGCATAAGAAAGAAAGCCATCCAACAACACGGGTAAACCACAGGAAGCGGCTCCTGAGATCACGCCAGCCATTCCGACCAAATCAAATCCACCAACTTTTGCCAGTACATCAACACCATCCAGCGGATTCGGTTGATTCAACGTAATTGCCCGACGAACAACATCAACTTTGTTTGCCAGTTTATCTGTCGGCAGATTTGCGCCAATACCAACCACTTCTTCGGGATCGCGTCCAGTAATTGTGCTGACTATCGCCGCAGCCGGCGTCGTGTTTGCCATTCCCAGCTCACCCACGCCAAACAACGTGACGCCATTTTTCGCCAGTTCACGCGTATAACGAATGACTTCCAGAAGCAACTCTTCAGCCTGACAGCGGCTCATTGCAGGACCTGAAGCTATATTGCTGCTACCTCGAGCGACACGCATGTTGATAAGTCCGGGTATTGGCTCCGCAGTATCTATCCCTACATCAATTACATGAACTTTAGCCCCCGCCTGTGCTGCCAGAACACACACGCCGGTTGTTCCGCGTGTCATATTTTCAGCCTGAATGGCTGTCACCGCTTTCGGGGAAATAGCGACACCTTCATCCCAGACGCCGTGATCGGCACACATAACCACTACCGCTTTTTTACCCACATGAGGAACACCATTCAGCCCCGGCATTCCTGCCAGTTGTACGGCAAGCGCCTCCAGCCTCCCCAGACTACCGACGGGTTTGAGTAACCCGTCAATATGCCGTTGTGCACGCGACATAGCAGCATGATCGATAGCCGGGATCGTATTCAGTAAATCGGCAAGTGTTTGCATGTTGCGTCTCTTTATAGCAGCGCCAGCAGAAAGACCAGCTCACCAAGCTCTATGGCAGCTCCCAGCGTATCGCCGGTTTGCCCGCCCAGAGTACGTTTGAAAAGCTGACCGAGGACGAAAATTGCCACCATCGTCACCACCATAGCAGCCACACCATGCATACCAGGCAGTAATACAGCAGCAAAAATTACGGCTAAGCCTAGTGTGACGCAGGTTTGTCGCCCATCAATTTTGCCAATGAACACATTGCCAAGCCCTTCTTCCCGGGCATAACGATGACGATACATCAATAATGCGGCAGTACCACGGCTGACAGCACATGCTGCAGCCAGCGATGCCAGGATAGGCTCACCACGCAGAGCCAGTTCGCTCAAAATCAAAATCTTTCCCAGCACAACAAAAATCAATGCCAGACCGCCGTGGGTGCCTAAACGGCTATCACGCATGATTTCCAACATACGATCTCGGCTACGTGCAGAAAATACACCATCACAGGTATCTGCCAGACCGTCCAGGTGGAATCCCCCTGTCATCAGCGCCAGAACCAGCACGCTAAATAGTGCCGCCAGTGGTACACCACACCATACCTGCAACACCATGAAGACCAGCCCACTAATCGCACCAAGCAATAACCCAATTAAGGGAAAAGTAATGATACCGCGAGAATAATGTTCGAAATCCAGCCCCTGGGACCAACGACGCGGTACAGGCAGACGCGTAATGAAAGAGAGCATCGCCCAAAATAATTTACTCATTTGATTTTTACTCCAATACCCGAAACCACCAGCCATACTTCATCTGCCGCAGCGGCCAGTTGCTGATTCACTCGCCCGGCAATATCACGAAAATGTCGCGCCAGACGATTCTCCGGCACAATCCCCATTCCCACTTCATTGGTCACTAATACGACCTTTGCAGGGCAACGTTGACAGGCAGCAATCAACAACTGAATCTCGCCATTTATCGCTTGCTCCATCGCCACATAATCCCATCCTTCAGGATCTTTATCGCCGCCATAATCAAACAACAGATTAGTCACCATTGTCGTAATGCATTCCAGCAACACAGCGTTCTGCGGATTAATGTCTGCATTAATTAACTCATCAAGCTGCTGCCAGCGTTCCACCGTGTGCCAATGCGCCGGACGCCCCTGCCGATGATGCTCAATCCGTGCCGCCATCTCATCATCAAGGATTTGCGAAGTGGCGATATACAGAACCTGTGGAGTATCCCCAATAAGCGCCTCGGCGTGCCGACTCTTCCCGCTCCGTGCACCACCTGTCACCAAAATCATCATACGGACTCCTGGTTCAATTGTATGATGGTATTCATTGACCAGAACCATCGTTGCTGATCGTAATAACATTTCCGCAATTAATACTGCGCGTAATGAAAATAAAAATCCAGCGTTCTCAATCCATTACGAACGAAGGCGGTGTTGTGAAATAGTCCGATTTCCCTGTGTAAACTTCTGGCAGAATGCGTCATTGGCAATATTTTCACTGCGTTGACATATTTCATTCAGATAATGGATTAATGCTACTGCACCACCAGCCGAACCAGCCAGCAAACGGGCATTATGCCGTGTGATTACGATTACCGTCGCGCCATCAGGATGAGAGAAATTTTCTGGTATGGAGACCCTGTTTTCAGCAATCAATAACAGCACTGAATAATCGGTATACGCGTCTGATAACGATTGAACAGCCCCACCTTTAAAAGGCAAGAAACCTTGCTGCCAGTCCTCACCAACAAAACAGGTCATTGGCAACATTTCAGCCAGATATTTCGCCAGATTAATATCGCCAGAGGAGAGGCAAAAAAGGGCTATCGATTCGGGTTTTATCGTTTTCATATCCCCCGTCCTCCGCTTCGTTTCCTGTAATGACGGTCAGGCTGATATACCATGAAAAACGATTGCCGCGCATTGAGAGCAGCCCAGGTGCCTGTCGACACTACAATGAAGGAACTAAATGATGCCGCCATACCCTGATCCTCTCAGGGTGGTAGGGGTATAAAGACGCGCCAATACTCAACCGGGCGCTTCCGGACAACCCACTTCCCACCGAAGTTGTTGGTATTGACTGACAGGCTGGTCTTCTGGCTTCGCATCATCCTTCCCCGGCCTTCCCAATCTCGCGATCAGTGGTATTTTCGGGGTTGTCAGCATTACAGCAGCGGGGGCTGCGAGGGATTTTCACCCTCTTCCCAGGCACAAATGTGCCGAACCTGTCAGCGTATGTTATGAGCTGATCTCACTTATCCCATAACACGTAAATAACGTTAATTAATATTGCCAGCGTCTATTTAATCATCCCTCATTTTCCACATTAATTTTATGCTGTTTCCGCTGCTACATTTTCACTAATTTGCTGACGATATACCTGCGGAGTCACCTGATACGTCTGGCGAAAAACTTTGCAGAAATAACTGGTTTGTGAGAAGCCTAAATTACGCGCGATACTGGCGATACTCCAGTCACTATGGCACAGCAGCTCACGCGCGCTGGCCATTCGTTGTTGGTTTACCCACGCATTAAAACCAATCCCATGATATTTCTTAAACAACTTACTGAAATAATAAGGGCTTAGATAAACATGCGAGGCAACATCTTCCAGACGCAAATCGTCTGACAAATGTGCATCGATATAGCGCAATGCTTTTTTCATTTTATTATCATGGGGATTAGGCGCACGGGTCTGACGAACTGAACCCGAATGAGGTTTATTCTCTTTAATAACGACAAAATTGAGTTGCTTTTTGAGGCAATTTTCCACAATCAACTTCAATAAATCAGCAGAGGCCATAACTCTCGAGTAATCCATCTCAGGAACTTTGCGAAATTCATTAAGTAGTTCTGGGTCGGCTTGCCAACAATCATCGACATTCAGAATATTGATCAAATCAACATCATCATTACGCAGGCGAACTTGTCCACACAACACAAAGCCGACTAAATGCCCGGCAATCACCAGAGGAATAGAGAAATCAGTTAACCCTGCATGACAGCGGTAAATACAAGGCTGATCTGATTTAGAGGCTTCCAGACCACCACAACGATCGCTCATGCGACAGCGAGTGCTAAGCTGAGGGTGTTGGCGCATCATCTGACAAAATGGAGTGAAGTTAAACAGCTCGGAGATTTCATCACCGTGGATATTGACCACGACAACCGCAAGACTAGTCGCCTGCGCAAAATCCTGTGCGATTTTATTAATGAGTTCTGAATTAAGTGTCGCCGCAGAAATCATGATAAAACCTCCCAGTTAATTTATTGTTATGGCAAAACAATTGTTTTACATTTAATCTTCACATCATCCTTAATGATTTACTGACGAGAAGCAAAACGGACAATAACAAAAGCCTCCATGAAGCGGGAGACTTTTTAATAAGTTCGGAAAGCAGATCACAAACACTAAAAAAATAAACGTTTATAACTGCCAGGCTATTTCACTATTCGCTGTTCTCTTTAGGCGTAACACTATTGACAGGTAAATTTTGTGCAATAAGAAAGCGATAAATCGCCGCGCCAGCACAGGCTCCAATGACCGGAGCAATAATGGGTACAATGAAATAAGGAATATTACGTCCGCCAGTCATCGCAATTTCTCCCCAACCAGCAAGCCAGGTGAAAATTTTTGGTCCAAAATCACGCGCTGGATTCATGGCAAAACCGGTTAATGGTCCGGTAGAAGCACCAATAACAGCAACCAGAATACCAATAAGTAAAGGCGCAAGCGGCCCTTTGGGTACGCCATTGCCGTCATCGGTCAACGCCATAATCAACCCCATTAACATGGACGTTATGACCACTTCAACCAAGGCAGCCTGCCATACATTTATCGCTGCTGCCGGGTAAGTACTGAAGATACTGGCGAGTTGTAAACTTTCTGCACTACCACGAACCATATTGTGAGCAGATTCAAAATCGGCAAACAAATTGCTGTATAAAAAATATGCCAGAACTGCGCCACCAAAGGCTCCCGCTAATTGCGCCACACAAAATGGCAGCACTTTACGACCAGGAAAAGCGGCAAACAACCACAGAGCAATAGTAACTGCCGGGTTAAGATGAGCACCGGAAATGCCTGCCGTAAGGTAAACAGCAAGTGAAATACCTAACCCCCAAATAATACAAATTTCCCACAGTCCCAGGCTTGCACCGGCAAGTTTTAGGGAACACAAACAACCAATGCCAAAAAAGAGGAACAGTCCGGTGCCCAAAAACTCGGCAACGCATTGCGCCTTGAGTGAATCATTCATACTGACACCTTTTTCACAGAGTTTTTTCTTTATCAGCCAACAATGCGCTGATTGTTGTGTATATCGAACGCAACTATAAAAATTGCGCGAAAAAAAATATTGCCAACATGCATGTCAGATTCGTGGAAAAATAGTGTTGCTATAGCAAATTATTGTCATTGCTATAGCATTCACTACAGCAATCATCACTATTGGCGTTATATATATCGCCAAACTGACACAATAAAAAATTGCCAAACCTGCATAATAAAATTTAAACAAATATCACAGTTAATTTTAGCAAACCAAACTCGACGAAATATTATTTCAAATTAAAACACCGTCCCCAATGCAATTAATTCACATTAAACCACGTCAAAAACAACCAATAAATGAATAACATATAATCTCTGAAAGCAATTTTATAATATTTACCCTCTATTAATTTTTCTCATTAGCGATTAAGTCAGCCATTCTTTTTCCTCGCTTTTTTTTATAGTCATATCGTCAAAAAATCCAGGCGAGGTCTTTATGCAACAAGAAGCGTTAGGAATGGTAGAAACCAAAGGATTAACTGCCGCCATAGAGGCCGCAGACGCCATGGTGAAGTCGGCAAATGTATTGCTGGTCGGCTACGAAAAAATTGGTTCCGGGCTGGTGACCGTCATCGTTCGTGGTGATGTCGGGGCGGTTAAAGCGGCAACAGATGCAGGTGCCGTCGCTGCGCGTAATGTCGGCGAAGTGAAAGCCGTACACGTTATCCCCCGCCCACATACCGATGTCGAAAAAATCTTACCAAAGGGAATTAACCCATGAGCAGCAGTGAACTGGTCGAACAGATCATGGCGCAGGTCATCGCACGCGTAGCGACACCGAAGCATGAGGTTCTCCCGGAAACCAATCATCAAACACGAGAGACGGCTATGGCAGAAAAAAGCTGCACGTTAACGGAATTTGTTGGCACCGCTATTGGCGACACTGTAGGTCTGGTCATTGCAAACGTTGATAGCGCCCTATTGGACGCGATGAAACTTGAAAAACGCTATCGCTCCATTGGCATTCTGGGCGCACGTATTGGTGCAGGGCCACACATTATGGCCGCTGATGAAGCCGTAAAAGCCACCAACACCGAAGTTATTAGCATTGAACTTCCTCGCGATACTAAAGGCGGTGCCGGACACGGCTCGTTAATCCTTTTAGGTGGCAACGATGTTTCCGACGTGAAACGCGGTATTGAAGTTGCTCTAAAAGAACTCGACAGAACCTTTGGTGATGTCTATGCCAACGAAGCCGGACATCTGGAACTGCAATATACCGCCCGCGCCAGCTATGCACTGGAAAAAGCGTTTGGCGCACCACTGGGTCGCGCTTGCGGCGTTATTGTCGGCGCTCCTGCCGCTGTGGGTGTTCTGATGGCCGATACCGCCCTGAAGTCCGCCAATGTGGATGTCGTGGCATACAGCTCCCCGGCTCATGGCACCAGCTTTAGCAATGAGGTCATCCTGATTATCTCAGGAGACTCCGGCGCAGTCCGTCAGGCGGTCATCTCCGCACGCGAAATCGGTAAAACCGTACTTTCGACTCTCGGCGATACACCGAAAAACGATCGCCCTTCCTACATCTGAATTCCCTGAGGCAGATTCATGAGATCGAAAAGATTTGAAGCACTGGCAAAACGCCCGGTCAACCAGGACGGTTTCGTTAAAGAGTGGATTGAAGAAGGCTTCATTGCGATGGAAAGCCCGAACGATCCTAAACCGTCAATCAAAATTGTTAACGGCGTCGTCACCGAACTGGATGGGAAACCTGCCAGCCAGTTTGACCTGATCGACCATTTTATCGCCCGCTACGGTATCAATCTCGCGCGCGCCGAAGAAGTCATCTCAATGGATTCGGTTAAACTTGCCAATATGTTGTGCGATCCAAATGTCAAACGTAGCGATATTGTTCCCCTGACCACTGCGATGACGCCCGCCAAAATCGTCGAAGTGGTTTCACAGATGAACGTGGTAGAGATGATGATGGCGATGCAGAAAATGCGCGCTCGTCGAACACCATCGCAACAGGCTCACGTCACCAACATCAAAGACAATCCGGTACAAATTGCTGCCGACGCGGCTGAAGGCGCATGGCGCGGATTTGACGAACAGGAAACCACCGTTGCCGTTGCTCGCTATGCACCGTTCAACGCCATCGCTCTTCTGGTCGGTTCACAGGTAGGACGCCCGGGCGTGTTGACCCAGTGTTCACTGGAGGAAGCCACCGAACTGAAACTCGGTATGTTAGGCCATACCTGCTACGCCGAAACGATTTCTGTCTACGGCACGGAACCTGTTTTCACCGACGGCGACGATACACCGTGGTCAAAAGGATTTCTCGCGTCATCTTATGCTTCTCGCGGCTTAAAAATGCGCTTTACTTCCGGCTCCGGCTCTGAAGTGCAGATGGGCTATGCGGAAGGTAAATCAATGCTTTACCTTGAGGCTCGTTGCATTTACATCACCAAAGCCGCAGGTGTTCAGGGTCTACAGAACGGTTCCGTAAGCTGCATCGGCGTTCCATCGGCAGTGCCGTCAGGCATCCGCGCAGTGCTGGCGGAAAACTTAATTTGTTCATCACTGGATCTGGAATGCGCCTCCAGTAATGACCAGACCTTTACCCACTCAGATATGCGCCGTACCGCACGTTTTCTGATGCAGTTTCTGCCAGGCACCGACTTTATCTCTTCCGGTTTTTCCGCTGTGCCGAACTACGACAACATGTTTGCTGGTTCAAACGAAGATGCCGAAGACTTCGATGATTACAACGTCATTCAACGTGACCTCAAGGTTGATGGTGGCCTGCGACCAGTGCGCGAAGAAGATGTTATCGCTATCCGCAATAAAGCCGCACGCGCTTTACAGGCTGTTTTTGCCGGTATGGGATTACCCCCTATCACCGATGAAGAGGTCGAAGCGGCAACCTATGCCCACGGTTCGAAAGATATGCCAGAGCGCAACATCGTGGAAGACATCAAGTTCGCCCAGGAAATTATCAATAAAAACCGTAACAGCCTGGAAGTGGTGAAAGCCCTGGCGCAAGCCGGTTTTACCGATGTCGCCCAGGACATGCTCAACATGCAAAAAGCAAAACTGACCGGCGACTATCTCCATACCTCCGCCATTATCGTCGATGACGGACAAGTGCGCTCTGCGGTCAATGACGTCAATGATTACGCCGGACCGGCTACAGGTTATCGCCTGCAAGGGGAACGCTGGGAAGAGATCAAAAATATTCCCGGTGCACTTGATCCCAACGATATTGACTAAGGGTGAGAAATGGAAATTAACGAAAAATTACTACGTCAGATAATCGAAGACGTGCTGGCAGAAATGCAAACCAGCGATAAGTCCGTTTCATTTCGCGCACCGGTCTCTTCCGCACCGGATAGCGAAAGTTTTCTGACCGAAATTGGCGAAGCCCAACAAGGCACTCAGCAAGATGAAGTTATTATCGCTGTAGGCCCGGCGTTTGGCCTGGCGCAAACCGTCAATATCATCGGTATTCCGCATAAAAACATATTGCGCGAAGTGATTGCCGGTATCGAAGAAGAAGGTGTTAAAGCCCGTGTGATTCGCTGCTTTAAATCGTCTGATGTTGCCTTCGTGGCGGTTGAAGGCGATCGTCTCAGCGGTTCCGGCATTGCTATTGGTATTCAGTCAAAAGGCACCACAGTTATCCACCAGCAGGGGCTTCCCCCTTTGTCTAACCTGGAACTTTTCCCGCAAGCACCTTTGTTGACGCTGGAAACTTATCGCCAGATTGGCAAAAACGCCGCGCGTTATGCGAAGCGCGAGTCTCCACAACCTGTTCCGACCCTCAACGATCAAATGGCGCGGCCGAAATACCAGGCCAAGTCCGCCATCTTACATATCAAAGAGACTAAGTACGTGGTCACTGGCAAAAAACCGCAAGAACTGCGCGTGACGTTTTAACAAAGGAAACCTTCATGAATACCGATGCAATTGAGTCGATGGTCAGGGACGTGTTGAACCGAATGAACAGTCTCCAGGATACAGCTCCTGTCTCTGCACCATCCCACTCATCAACACTGAACGCCAAAGTGAGTGATTACCCGCTGGCAAATAAACATCCAGAATGGGTCAAAACGGCGACGAATAAAACGCTCGACGATTTCACCCTGGAAAATGTACTCAGCGATAAAGTCACCGCCCAGGACATGCGCATAACCCCGGAAACGTTGCGTATTCAGGCCGCAATTGCCAGAGATGCTGGACGCGATCGCCTGGCGATGAATTTTGAACGCGCCGCCGAGCTTACCTCAGTGCCGGATGATCGCATCCTCGAAATCTACAATGCGTTACGCCCTTATCGTTCGACTAAGCAAGAACTCATTGCCATTGCCGACGATCTTGAGCGTTGTTATCAGGCCAGAATTTGTGCCGCTTTTGTCCGTGAAGCTGCGGAACTCTATGTCGAGCGTAAAAAACTGAAAGGCGACGATTAAGGGCGAACTATGCGATATATAGCAGGCATTGATATCGGCAACTCATCCACAGAGGTTGCGCTGGCAACGCTCAGTACGTCTGGCGAATTGTCGTTCGTGAGCAGCGCCCTGGCAGAAACCACCGGAATCAAAGGTACGTTGCGTAACGTACATGGCATTCAGGAGGCACTCGCGCAGGCAACGAAAAAAGCCGGCATCAATGTCAGTGATATTTCGCTTATTCGTATCAACGAAGCAACCCCGGTCATTGGCGATGTGGCGATGGAAACCATTACGGAAACCATTATCACTGAATCAACCATGATCGGTCACAACCCGAAAACTCCAGGCGGAGTGGGGCTGGGTGTAGGACTCACCATCACTCCGCAAGAGTTGTTAACACGCCCGGCGGACACACCGTACATTCTGGTCGTGTCATCGGCTTTTGATTTTGCCGATATCGCAACCATGATAAATGCCTCCGTGCGTGCCGGATATCAGCTGACAGGCGTTATTCTGCAACGCGACGATGGCGTGCTGGTCAGTAACCGACTGGAAAACCCTTTACCCATTGTTGATGAAGTCCTCTACATCGATCGTATTCCGCTCGGCATGTTAGCTGCTATTGAAGTCGCTGTTCCCGGGAAAGTTATCGAAACCCTTTCTAACCCATATGGGATTGCCACCGTTTTCGCCCTCAATGCTGAAGAGACTAAAAATATCGTTCCTGTCGCACGGGCGCTAATCGGCAACCGTTCAGCTGTGGTCGTGAAAACGCCTTCTGGCGACGTTAAAGCCCGTTCGATACCCGCCGGAAATATCGAGTTTCTTTCTGCCGGGCGCACAACTCGGGTTGATGTTGCCGCTGGTGCCGATGCAATAATGAAAGCAGTCGGTGAATGCCCAAAACTGGAAAATGTGACGGGCGAACCGGGCACCAACATCGGCGGGATGCTGGAAAATGTTCGCCAGACCATGGCGGAGCTGACCAATAAACCCAGCAACGAAATTTTTATTCAGGATTTATTGGCGATAGATACCTCTGTTCCCGTCAGCGTTACCGGTGGTCTGGCAGGCGAATTTTCACTGGAACAGGCTGTTGGTATAGCGTCAATGGTGAAATCCGACCGTCTGCAAATGGCGATGATCGCCAGTGAAATTAAGCAAAAACTGCATGTTGATGTTCAGGTCGGAGGCGCAGAAGCAGAGGCAGCCATTCAGGGAGCGTTAACTACCCCAGGAACTACACGTCCCCTGGCAATTCTGGACTTAGGCGCAGGTTCTACCGATGCCTCCATCATCAATCAAAAAGGGGAAATGATTGCCACTCACCTTGCGGGAGCGGGCGACATGGTGACGATGATTATTGCCAGAGAACTGGGCTTAAATGATCGCTATCTGGCAGAAGAGATCAAAAAACACCCACTGGCAAAAGTAGAAAGCCTGTTCCACTTACGCCATGAAGACGGCAGCGTTCAGTTCTTCCCTACCCCACTGTCCCCTCAGGTATTTGCCCGCGTTTGTGTGGTGAAACCCGGCGAACTGGTGCCCATTCCCGGTGATATAACGCTGGAAAAAGTGCGAACCATTCGTCGCAGTGCAAAAGAGCGGGTCTTCGTAACGAACGCCCTGCGCGCACTACGTCAGGTGAGTCCTGGTGGAAATATTCGCAACATTCCGTTCGTCGTTCTGGTGGGCGGCTCTTCACTGGATTTCGAAGTCCCGCAGTTAGTCACCGATGCGTTGGCACATTATCGACTGGTCGCAGGGCGCGGGAATATCCGTGGTAGAGAAGGCCCGCGCAATGCGGTGGCTACCGGGCTACTCATCTCCTGGCACAAGGCGTCGGTTCATGGAAAGTAAAGAGCGAGCACCAACCATTGTCGTCACTGAAATCGGTGACTGTATCAATAAATGGAATGAGGTTCTTCTTGGCATTGAAGAGGAAGGTATTCCCTTTCGCATTCAACACATTCCATCAGGTGAAATCATCGATAGCGCCTGGCAGGCTGCTCGTCAGTCTCCCCTGTTGGTTGGCATAGCCTGTGACCAGGAAAAACTGATTGTGCATTACAAAAACTTACCGGCATCAGCGCCACTGTTTACGCTGATGCATCAACAAGATAACCATGCCCGGCGCAGCACCGGCAATAACGCAGCCCGGCTGGTCAAAGGGATTCCCTTCAAGGAATACCACTCATAATCCACAGGAGAAACACCGTATGAATAACGCACTGGGACTGGTTGAAACAAAAGGGTTAGTCGGCGCGATTGAAGCCGCAGACGCCATGGTTAAATCCGCCAACGTACAACTGGTCGGCTATGAAAAGATTGGTTCAGGTCTGATCACAGTGATGGTGCGCGGCGATGTTGGCGCAGTAAAAGCCGCCGTTGACGCGGGGAGCGCCGCCGCAAGCGCCGTTGGCGAAGTGAAATCCTGTCATGTCATCCCACGGCCGCACAGCGATGTTGAGGCCATTTTACCAAAATCTGCATAACCCAATTCGCTAAGGAGCACAGCGTGAAGCAATCACTGGGATTACTTGAAGTCAGTGGTCTGGCACTCGCCATCAGTTGCGCGGATGTTATGGCAAAAGCCGCGTCCATCACGCTGGTTGGTCTTGAGAAGACCAATGGCTCAGGCTGGACGCTCATTAAAATCACCGGTGACGTCGCCTCGGTTAATGCAGCGATCGAGACGGGTGCCAGCTTCGCCGGGCAGCGAAATGGCCTTGTCGCGCACAAAGCAATTGCCCGTCCGGGAGAGGGAATACTGTCCCGCACAACAGAAGCATTGAATGTAAGGGTTGAAGCTAGCGAAACACCAGCAGCCACAGTCACCCTAGAGAGTATCAGTTGTAATTTGTGTCTTGATCCGGCGTGTCAACGGCAAAAAGGTGAGCCACGTTCACTTTGCCTCCACTCCGATAAGCGAGAGGAGTAACAATGGACAAACAAACCTTGCAAGAAACAGTGAGCCAGGTTCTGGATGAGATGCGCGAGCGCCCTATCCCTCTGGGCGTCTCCAGTCGTCATATTCACCTTTCGACTGCGGATTATGTGCGCCTTTTTCCTGAACAACCGATCAGCGAGAAAAAACCGTTATTGCAACCAGGTCAATTCGCTGCTGAACAAGTTGTTACGCTGGTGGGACCAAAAGGCAAATTGCACAACGTTCGCTTGTTGGGACCGCTACGCAACGCAAGCCAGGTGGAAATTTCCCGGACAGATGCCAGAACATTGGGGATCACCGCTCCGCTACGCATGTCAGGCGATCTCAGCGGCACACCTGGGATTCGGCTGATAAGTCCGTTTGCCGAACTGGAAATCGCTTCTGGCGTAATTGTCGCGCAACGGCATATCCATATGTCTCCGCTTGATGCCCTGATTTATGGCGTTACGCATGGCGATAAAGTGGCGGTCGCCATTGAAGGTGATGAGCGACGACTGATATTCGATAACGTGGCTGTTCGCGTCTCACCGGATATGCGTCTTGAAATGCATATTGATACCGACGAAGCCAACGCTGCAGGCGCTGATAATCCTGACGTTTTTGCCATGCTGGTGGAGCTGCCATGAATCATGTGCTGATGCAACGCATTGTTGACGAAGTGATTTTTCGCCTGAAACAACGTGCGGAAAAAACACTCACGCTGACCGTTTCGCAACTGCGAGAAGCCAGCGTTCACAAGATAGTTCATCAGTATGCATCGTTACAAATTCGATACGTCGATCTGCCGTTGTTGCGACAGCTTGCAGAGAACGATACGTCAGGCGGAGCAGTAACCCACCTTCACGAGGCGTTAGCATGGGGAATGCACCTTCAATTATCGTTGCAGCGTCATTTACTGAACACCATTGAATTGAAGACTCTCGCCCGTCTACCGCTAAGCTGGTGCGACGAACAAGGACAACCGATCCACCTTCATCGTGGTCGACTTTTAAGTTATGCCGACATAGCACCGTTATGCGCGGGGATACTGGTACTACAGCGGAAATGTTGTGTGACCGCACTTGCGCGTGAAGCGGCAACTACCCGAAACATTCAGTTAATCAGGCAGGAGTAACCCATGCATCTGGCTCGAGTCACCGGCGCGGTGGTATCCACGCAAAAATCACCTTCTCTGATCGGGAAAAAACTGCTGTTGGTTCGCCGGGTCAGTGCCGACGGCGAATTGCCTCTTACACCGTTAACCGGCGACGAAGTTGCCGTTGATTCAGTCGGCGCAGGCGTTGGTGAACTGGTACTCCTCAGCAGCGGCTCCAGCGCCAGACATGTTTTTTCCGGCCCCAACGAAGCCATTGATCTGGCAGTGGTCGGCATTGTCGATACGCTTTCACGCTAAGGACTTTAACGATGGCGATTTATACCCGAACAGGTGATTCAGGAAGTACGTCTCTATTTACCGGACAGCGTGTCAGTAAAACTCATCGACGTGTCGAAGCCTATGGCACGCTGGATGAGCTAAACGCAACACTCAGTCTGTGTTATTGCGCCACCTCCATCGAAAGCCATCGCATCTTACTGGAAGCTATTCAGCAACAAATATTTTGGTTTAGCGCCGAGCTCGCCAGTGAAAGCGAACAGCCGTCAGCGCAGCAGCGTTACATCGGAACAGAAGAAATTGCCGCGCTGGAAAAAGCGATCGACAGCGCAATGAACGCTGTCCCTCCAGTTCACAGCTTCATACTGCCTGGTCGTTGTGAAGCCGCGAGCCGTATGCATGTCGCCCGCACGGTAGCCCGGCGGGCTGAAAGACGTCTGGTTGAACTGACAACGGAAGCCACCGTCCGCCATGTTTTGTTGCACTATATCAACCGACTTTCCGATTGCTTGTATGCCCTCGCCCGCGAGGAAGACAACGTTGCTCATCAAAACCTGATGATTCGGGAAATCACAAAACGTTATCACGAAGCCAATCACACTCCAGCATTGAAGGAACGCACGATGCCGCTCACTTTTCAGGATCTTCACCAGCTCATTCGTAGTGCGGCAATGCGCGCGGATGAACTACATATTCCCGTTGTCATCAGCATTGTTGATGCCAACGGGACAGAAAGTGTTACCTGGCGGATGCCCGATGCACTACTGGTCAGCAGTGAGCTGGCACCGAAAAAAGCCTGGACCGCCGTGGCGATGAAAACGGCAACACACAAACTTGCTGACGCCGTACAACCCGGAGCGCCACTTTACGGGCTCGAAAGCCATATGCAAGGCAAAGTCGTCACTTTTGGTGGTGGTTTTCCTCTCTGGCGAGACGGGATATTGCTTGGGGGACTTGGCATCAGCGGTGGTAGCGTTGAACAAGATATGGATATTGCACAAGCCGCAATGGCAGCAATTAATGCAGGAGCAAACCAATGAATACGACTGAATTAGAAATGATTATCCGCAATATCCTGCGCGAAAAACTGATGCCCAGTGCCTTACAAATACAAAGAAATGGTATTTTCCAGACTGTCGATGAGGCCGTCTGCGCTGCACACCAGGCCTTTTTGCGCTTTCAACAGTGTTCGCTTAAAACCCGCAGCGCCATTATCAGCGCCATTCGCGAAGAATTAACGCCCCGCCTTACCGAACTGGCAGAAGAAAGCGCCAGCGAAACGGGGATGGGAAATAAAGAAGATAAGTATCTAAAAAACAAAGCGGCACTTGATAACACGCCAGGAATTGAAGATTTAACCACCACGGCACTAACCGGTGATGGTGGCATGGTTTTATTTGAATACTCTCCGTTTGGTGTTATTGGCTCGGTCACGCCGAGTACCAATCCTACGGAAACCGTCATTAATAACAGCATCAGCATGTTGGCAGCAGGCAATAGCATCTACTTCAGTCCTCATCCGGGAGCCAAAAACGTATCGCTGAAACTCATTGCCATAATCGAAGACATCGCGTTTCGCTGTAGTGGCATTCATAACCTGATCGTTACCGTATCTGAACCGACCTTTACAGCCACCGAACAGATGATGGCGCACCCTAAAATCAGCGTTCTGGCGATTACCGGCGGTCCGGGTATCGTCGCGATGGGAATGAAAAGTGGTAAGAAAGTGATTGGTGCCGGTGCGGGTAACCCGCCGTGTATCGTCGATGAAACGGCGGATATTGTGAAAGCCGCCGAAGACATCATCAACGGCGCTTCTTTCGATTACAACCTGCCATGTATCGCTGAAAAAAGCCTGATTGTCGTAGCGTCAGTGGCAGAGTATTTAATTCAACAGATGCAAAGTTTTGGCGCATTTCTTCTTAACCATCAGCAAACTGAAAAATTGCGCGCCGTTTGTCTGCCCGACGGCGTCGCCAACAAAAAACTGGTCGGAAAAAGCCCATGCCATCTTCTGGAAGCGGCTGGAATTCCTCTACCGCAGAAAACGCCACGATTACTGATTGCCGTTGTTGACGCCGATGATAACTGGGTTACCTGTGAACAACTGATGCCGATGCTACCCATTGTAAAAGTCAACGATTTTGACAGCGCCCTCACCCTGGCGCTGAAAGTCGAAGACGGTTTGCACCACACGGCAATTATGCACTCGCAGAACGTCTCACGACTCAACCTTGCTGCGCGCGTTATGCAAACCTCAATCTTTGTCAAAAACGGCCCCTCCTGGGCGGGTATTGGCGTCGGCGGCGAAGGCTTTACGACCTTCACCATTGCTACACCGACTGGCGAAGGGACAACGTCAGCACGGACTTTTGCCCGCTCACGACGCTGCGTGTTAACCAGTGGCTTTTCCATTCGCTAGAGAAACGGAAATGAATACTTTTTCATTGCAGACGCGTTTATACAGCGGTTTGGGAAGTCTCAAAGTCCTTAGCCGTTTCACCAATAAGCACATCTGGATTATTTGCGACGCCTTCCTGGCTGGTTCGCCATTGATTGACACGTTGTGTCAGTCGTTGCCTGATAGCAACCGCATCAGTATTTTTAGCGAAATAACGCCCGATCCAACGATCCAGACTGTGGTAAAAGGCATTGCACAAATGCAGACTTTACGCCCGGATGTGGTTATCGGTTTTGGCGGAGGCTCTGCACTGGACGCCGCAAAAGCGATTGTCTGGTTTAGTCGCCAGTGTGCTATTGAGATTGAAACCTGCGTTGCTATTCCCACCACCAGCGGCACCGGTTCGGAAGTGACCAGCGCCTGTGTCATCAGCGATCCCGATAAAGGGATTAAATATCCTCTTTTCGATAATGCGCTTTATCCGGATATAGCGGTTCTCGATCCCTCGCTGGTCGTCAGTGTGCCAGCCGCGATAACTGCCAATACCGGAATGGATGTTTTAACCCATGCCCTTGAATCTTATGTTTCTCCCCATGCCAGTGACTTCACGGATGCACTGGCCGAAAAAGCCGTGCAAATTGTTTTTCACTACCTGCCCACAGCAGTGAATAAAGGCGATTGTCTTGCTACTCGCGGCAAAATGCATAATGCCTCTACGCTGGCAGGAATGGCCTTTAGTCAGGCTGGGCTTGGGTTAAATCATGCAATTGCCCATCAACTCGGCGGGCAGTTTCATCTGCCACACGGCCTGGCGAATGCGTTCCTGCTTACGACGGTTATTCGTTTTAATGCTGGCGATCCGCGTGCTGCCAAACGCTATGCCCGGCTGGCGAAAACGTGCCATTTATGCCCTGACGATGCCAATGACACCGCAAGCCTGAATGCACTCATTCAACATATTGAACAGCTAAAAAAAGCCTGTTCAATGCCGACTCTCGCCAATGCACTGAAAGATAAAAAAGCAGAATGGTCATCACGTATTCCAGATATGGTTCGGGCTGCGCTGGCGGATGCCACACTGCGTACCAATCCACGAGCGGCTGATGCCATCGCTATAGCAGAAATGCTTGAGGAGTTGGTATGAACGGCGAGTTAATGTCCTTTGACGAACAGACGATCCGCGAGCGAGTACAGGCAGCAGGCGTCGTGGGCGCTGGTGGCGCAGGCTTTCCAACACATATTAAGCTACAGGCGCGGGTTGACACTTTCCTGGTGAATGCGGCGGAATGCGAACCAATGTTGAAAGTGGATCAACAGTTAATGGCACAACAAGCCAGCCGCCTGCTTCGTGGTGTTCACTATGCGATGAAAGCCACCGGAGCCAGGAGCGGAATTATCGCGCTGAAAGAGAAGTATCAACCAGCAATAAACGCACTCACATCATTGCTTCCGCCGGATATCCGCCTGCATATTTTGCCCGACGTTTACCCCGCAGGAGACGAAGTGCTAACCATCTGGATGGCAACAGGTCGCCGCGTTCCTCCCGCTGCGTTACCCGTTAGTGTCGGTGTGGTGGTCAATAATGTGCAAACCGTACTGAATATTGCCAGAGCCGTTGAACAACAGTATCCGGTGACGCGACGCACGCTTACTGTTAATGGTGCAGTGGCTAAACCAATCACAGTGACCGTTCCCATCGGGATGTCTTTACGCGAAGTACTGGCGCTGGCGGGCGGCGCAACAGTGGATAATCCTGGTTTTATCAATGGCGGTCCGATGATGGGTAGTTTGATCACATCGCTCGACACGCCAGTCAGCAAAACCACTGGCGGCTTGCTGGTTTTACCCAATTCTCATTCACTGATCCAACGTCGAATGCAGGATGACCGTAGCGTACTTGTCGTCGCGAAAACCGTTTGTGAGCAATGCCGCTTATGTACCGATCTCTGCCCGCGTCATTTAATTGGTCACGAACTGTCGCCACATTTGTTAGTACGTGCGGTTAACTATCAACAGCTCGCTACGCCACAACTGTTACTGACAGCTCTCACCTGTTCGGAGTGCAACGTCTGCGCCAGCGTCGCCTGTCCGGTAGGTATTTCGCCGATGCGCATAAACCGCCTGCTTAAGCAGGAATTACGCGCCAAAAATCTCCGCTACGAAGGTGCCTTAAATCCTGAGGATGTCATGGCAAATTATCGGCTGATCCCAGTAAAACGGCTGGTAACCAGACTGGGATTAACCCCGTGGTATCAGGATGCGCCATTGTCTGAACAGGTGCCTCAGCCCGAAAAAGTGACTCTATTGTTACGCCAGCATATCGGTGCCAGCGCAATTGCGTGTGTACAAAAAGGCGATCGTGTCGTTCGTGGACAATGTGTAGGCCAAATTCCACACGGCACATTAGGTGCTCCCATTCATGCCAGTATTAATGGCACGGTCAGCGATGTGACAGAAAACGCTATTACGGTTGTGAGAGGTTAACCATGTCGAAAGCGGTAGGTATTTTAGAACTTAGCAGTATCGCAAAAGGGATGGAAACCGGCGATGCCATGCTGAAAAGCGCCAATGTTGAGTTACTGGTCAGCAAAACGCTATGTCCCGGGAAATTTCTGCTGATGCTCGGTGGCGATGTCGGTGCGGTGCAACAGGCCATCAGCAGCGGCGCATCCCTTGCAGGTGAAATGCTGGTCGACAGCCTGATCCTCCCTAATATTCATCCCAGCATTCTGCCCGCAATCAGCGGACTGAACCATGTTGAACAGCGTCAGGCTATCGGTGTGGTCGAAACCTGGAGTGTGGCAGCCTGCATTGACGCAGCCGATTGCGCAGTTAAAGCTGCGAATGTCACTCTCGTTCGAGTGCATATGGCCTTCGGTATTGGCGGTAAATGCTACATGGTGGTTGCTGGCGATATTTCAGATGTTAATAATGCGGTCTCTGTCGCCAGCGAGCGCGCGGGGGAAAAAGGATTGCTGGTCTATCGCTCGGTAATTGCCCGTCCGCATGAAGCCTTGTGGCGTCAGATGGTGGAGGGATAATGACAACTCAGCACGCTACTGAACGGATGATTCAGGAATATGTCCCCGGTAAACAGGTTACGCTGGCGCATGTCATTGCTAACCCAGGGAAGGAGCTGTTTAAGAAATTAGGTTTACCAGATACCGTTTCCGCCATTGGCATTCTGACGATTACCCCCAGCGAAGCGTCTATTATCGCGTGCGATATCGCCACAAAGTCGGGAGCTGTAGAAATTGGTTTTCTTGATCGTTTTACTGGTGCCGTAGTACTGACTGGCGATGTTTCAGCTATCGAATATGCACTTAATCAGGTTACCCGCACGCTGGGTGAAATGATGCACTTTACCGCCTGCCCCATTACACGGACCTGACGTTATGCAACGTATGATGCTCATCGGCCCCAGTCAGTGCGGAAAAACATCACTCACGCAATGTCTGCGCGGAGAAGATCTTCAGTATCAGAAAACGCAGGCCATTGTCTGGTCACCAGCCACCATTGACACACCAGGCGAATACCTCGAAAACCGTAGTCTTTACAGCGCACTGCTGGTCAGTGCCTGCGAAGCGGACATTATCGCGCTTGTGCTTAATGCGGACGCACCGTGGTCACCTTTTTCGCCAGGCTTTACCTCGTCAATGAATCGCCCGGTCATTGGAGTAGTAACCAAAGCAGATTTAGCCAGCATGGAACAAATATCTTTGGTGAAATGCTGGTTACGGGAAGCTGGAGCGCGCAACGTGTTAGTGACCAGTGCGGTTAATAACATCGGAGTTGCAGAGCTTTTTGCCTTGCTGCATACAGAAGAAAGCTGTCGCTAATTTTGATAGGTTATCAGATGGGAATGATGACTTGTGATACACAGAAAAGAGTCAATGAATAATGAGGGTTGCCGGGCAACCCTCATCGAATAAAGCAGAAATTACTTCGCTTCGCCGTTTTTCATTTCGCCCATAGCTTTCAGCTTTTTGGAGATATCGCGGCGTTCTTTGGAGAGCTCGGCGTTTTTGATGATGTAATCGTCAACGCGATCTTCATAGTCACCTTTCATGCTGGCGATGATGCCTTGGATTGCTTCAACGCTCATCCCCGGCTTGATGTAATCGCTCAGGTTGTCCAGCAGCAGGACACGCTTCTGGTTGTCACGGATCTTTTTCTCAACGTCCTGAATTTCACGTTGCAGTTTGTTCTTACGGCGGAACAGACGAACAAATTCCAGTACGTCCTGGAATGAAGGCTTGGTAGTTTCCATTTTTATACCCCTGATAATGTGAGAGTCGGATTCGTTTAAGCAACCGCTATTCGTTAGAGCCAACATTACTCATAGCTGCCGCAGATGACAATGCTTTTATCCCTTTTCATTATCATACCCTTTATCCTTGCTGAATCGAAGCAGCTGCAAGATGATTCTGAAGTTCAGGAATTATTTGCGCAAGGCCCGGCAAATCAGATTCGATAGCAACTCAAGCTGATGTGCCGTTTCCATGTTCAGCCACACATAGCCATAAATCGGCGTTTCTACGACCTTCAGGTCATGGTGGCTATCGAGCAACTGACGCAACTCTTCCACAGCATCGTTCAATTTTTCCGTATTGGCAAAAACCGGCTGCGGATTACCTTCATACAGCGCATGAACAAGGCTCAGCACTATTTGCTGCATCATGTGCTGTGTATCACGCAGTTTTTGCGCGTTCAATAACACGAAATGACTGGGACGCGTGGCCCAGTAGGCATTGATTTGCAGCTCCAGCATACAAACCAGATTACGATTAATAGTCTGGATACCTTCATATATCGATTTTGGAATGCGGGTTTCTTTGCTGGCTGGTGCAATCAGCCCTCGCATTTTCACGGCATCGGTCAGGAGTTTTTGCAGATGGCTTTCCAGTCGTGGGCGTTCAAGTAAGTTCGGTGAGAATGCAGATTGATAGACCCGATTATACTCGGTCAGACTTTTCGCCAGTTGAATGCGCCAGTGGATGAACGCACGTTGCGGCCAGATACCGGTAAACAACATTGCCAGTAAAGAGCCGAGGATCACATCGCCACTTCGCCATAATGCCGTATCAATTTCACCTGTTGGGGAACCAACAACAATTGCCAGCGTCACACCAATCAATAAACCTTGATACGGTTTCTTGCCGAGTGCCAGCCAGCCACAAAGAAACATGGCAGCCGCGCACCAGACTAACATCAGCGGTAAAGAGATTAACTCCAGTCGCAGAGCAATAAGACCTAAAATCGAGCCAAACACCGTACCGCCAATACGTTCAAACGCACGAGGGACAACGTTACCCCAGAACGAAATTGGCCCCATGATCACCACCATAGTGACCAACGGCCAGGTGCTTTCCGGAATAGTAAACAGGCGAATGATGAGAAAGGTGAGCAAGAACGCCAGCGCAACACGAGTACCATGAACAATGCGGTAATGACGGTAGACTCGAATTTCGAACGGGCTTAAGGACTTATCGGCACGCACGCGGGCACTCCGTGAAAGAGGGAAAAAACGATCATAATGCAATCTGACAAACCAGGTGCAATAACGCTACGTAACAAATCTGTCCGGCAAACCGGGAATAGCGGACGTTCCCGGTTTGGTTGTCAGAAAGCTGAAGACGGATCTTACTCTTTTACATAACGAAAAACAGCGTGGCAATCAGGTTAACCTCTGACCCGACGTCATTTATCAGCGCCGTTTTGGCTGCAACGCGACATACATTTCGATATCCCAATAACCATCTTGCGCGCCATTGTTCAGATAAACCTCAAAACAGGGTTTTGGTAACATTTCGTAAGCACTGTCCTGCAAGAGGCTGTTAAAGAACTGATACCAGGGTTTCGCAAAATCATCCCCCTCTACGCGGGCTACCGCCACCGCATACTGACCACCCGAAATTTCTGTCAGGATGACGCCCTCACTGTTCTCGGGAAGTGTGAAACTATCTGCCACCGAAACTACGGTGTCACAACGTAACTTTTCGGCAGGTGTTTCATCTGGATTATCGTAATAGACCGCCACCCACTCCTTCGGAACAATATTTTTGTTATCAACCCACATCATCAACTGCTCAAAACCTTGCTTTACCGTTTGTTCCCACGGGCCAACGAGATGGAAACCTGCAACGGTACGTTTATCTTCCTGTTTAATCTCGTAGTTCATGACGCCTCCACTTATACTGGTTTTATATACAGCATGATTTGTAATATAAAAACCACAAGGAATGAGTGTTGATTATGCGAGCAGACTCGCACTCCTGCCAGTCTGCGGCGTAAGAAAGGTCAGGCTTTATGCTCGAAATAATCACTCAGCCGGGAAAACATACCGCCTTTTCCGACAGATTCCAGGGTGACCAGCGGCCAGTGTGCCACCGGTTTATCGCGGTCATAAAGTTCAATTTCCCCAACCCGCTTATGGGCGCTAATTGGTGCGGTCAGTTCTTTACCATCAAGGGTGTATTTTGCTTTGATATTAGGAATCTCCGCTTTTGGCAGCACCATCCAGAACTCTTGTTCCGTTCCCAGAGCGATGTTTTCTTTATCGCCATACCAGATTCGTTCTGTGCCAACCTTTTTCCCCCGGTGTAAAATTTGCACCGTAGTAAAGTTCTGTTGCCCCCAACGCAACAGTTTCCTGGCTTCTTCTTCGCGACCTTTTGCGCTGTCAGCCCCCATCACCACCGCAATGAGACGACGCTGACCATCCACCGCCGACGCAATGAGATTAAACCCGGCACCAGAAGTATGCCCGGTTTTCAGGCCGTCAACATTCATGGTCTTATCCCACAATAATCCGTTACGGTTTTGCTGGGTGATACCATTCCAGGTGAGGCTTTTTTCGCTGTACATATGATAAAACTCAGGCTCGCCGTGGATGATAGCGCGAGAAAGGACGGCTAAATCATAGGCCGAACTGTGCTGACCGGGTGCATCCAGACCATGCACTGTTTCAAAATGCGTATCCTGAAGATGTAACTTCTCAGCATAATTGTTCATCATGTCGACAAACTGCCGTTGCCCACCGGCAATATAATCAGCCAGTGCAACACAAGCGTCATTGCCAGAGTCCACAATTAAACCACGGCTTAAATCACGTACCGATACGCGATCGCCCTCTTTCAAAAACATCAGTGAAGAACCGACGAATACCGGATTATCTTTCGCCCATGCATCGCGCCCCACCGTAACAATATCGTCTGGCGTAATACGATGGCTATCGATTGCACGATCAACGACATAGCCAGTCATCAGCTTAGTCAGGCTGGCAGGATTGCGTTGTTGATGCTCATTACCCGCCGTGAGGATCTGACCGGTTGTGTAATCCATCAAGACCCATGATCCCGCATGAATTTGTGGAGGCTGGGGTGAAAAGGGAATATTTTCCGCCGCAAAACCAGACGATAAATTAAAAACGAACAAAGAAGCAGCAATAATAAGACGGCGTTTCAACAGCAAATCCTCAGGAGTTTCAAATAGCAGTTCTTTTTACGGAAATCCTGATGAACTGGCTGGAATAAAGTGCAAGAAAATGTGACATTTATCTCATTTTTAATCTGACATTATCAGTTGCTACTCCCTGTCAAATTGTCGCTCTAAAGCTGATTAGCACGGTGATATTTGATACTCTGACATACAGCAGAAATAACGGATTTAACCTAATGATGAATGACGGTAAGCAACAATCTACCTTTTTGTTTCACGATTACGCGCAACACCACTGAGAACAGCCATGAGCAAGGGTTTCATGATTTGTGATTTTAGTTTGGTACGCAATTTGGTACACAACGCAATTTTCACTTCAGCGGGTAGTCATCAAGCTCACCATAACGCGCATCGTTAATGTTGTATGTGATCACCATAAATATCACATCCTGACTAGGTCCGTCTTCATGCGCAGGTATCTGTTCATGCCTACCTGTCTGCAAACCAGTAATAAGCCATTACAGGGTGATAGTGATGCATCAACTACGATAAATGCAGAGACATGATGCGATGGTGGGCGGTCTGGCTTGATGAAAAGGTGGAGTAACCAACTTTGCTATATCTCGGATAGCACAAAACCTTGCAATCCAGTGCAAAGCTTTGTGTGCCTCTGTTTGTAGTTTTCTTCTTCACAAATCTACTACAGCATAAAGTCATTTAATTATATTGATATGAACTGATATATAGTAATACGCAACATATAGATAAACACTATATATGACATTTTAAAAAGTAAAATATTTTTATTTATGCACAAACAAAAAATATTGTCTTTATAATAAATGAACGAATAATAAATTAGAAACAGTTTTGAAAATTTACAACACAATAATTCGGTCGCTTCTATCAATGACAACTGAAATTATATCACCCTGCTCTTGTCAATAAGCTCAATTGTTTGATATAATTATGGTATTTGTATGCTGATGATATATTCAACATCTTTTATTGTTATCTAAAGGGTTGACAATGGAAAATCATAGTTTTTTTGTAAACGATAGTATTGGATTTATTACTGTACCAGTGCCTGAGCATGTATATGGAAATGATGTTTACCAACCTGAATTCATGGATGTTAAAATAGCAGGAAAGAATAATTTTTATTATGGGAATGATATAACTGTAAATAAATTAAAGGTGCAAATAAAAGGAAATGAGAATACCTTATTGATAGGTTCACATACTAAACTAAATGGAGTGATAAGTATTGTTGGAGATAATCTAACTGTATTTATTGGTGCAGGCACATCATTTCAAGATGTAAAGATTTTCTGCAAAGGAAATAACAATGGGGTTTATTTTGGGAGAGACTGTATGTTATCCACCGAAATAGAAGTAAGAACATCAGACTCCCACAGTATCATATCACTAACAGAAAAAAAGAAGCTGAACCATGAAAAAGGAGTTTTCATTGGCGATCATGTATGGATTGCAAAAAGATCGCTTATCCAAAAAGGCTCTGTAATTCCTGAAGATAATATAATTGGGTTTGGTTCTATGGTGAACAAACCTTTGCTCGGCTCCAATAAAACCTTTGTTGGCGTACCAGTAAAAGAGGTTAAGTCGAATGTAACCTGGTCGCGTAGAGCATCTGAAAAAAAAGCAATTTTATCCCTTGACGATTGGAAAAATCTTCCATACGTTTGATAAAAGCCAGCCCATTATTGGGCTGGCTTTTAATATATCATATTTTTTCTTCAAGAATTGAAACCCTATTCATAAGATCATCAATAATATTTTTTTGCTTTTTCAATTCTCGTCTATTAAGCGCAGCTTCAAGAATAAGTGCCTCCTCGTAACGAATGCTATATCTTGCAGGAAGATTCACTTCCTCTGATACAAGAATACTATAAGCGTCTCTTATTGCATTACCTTCATTGTCATATTCTGCTGGTATATGCTCGTATACAGCAGGATAAGTTTTAGCATCGTCAAAACAAAAAAAAGCGAATGATGTCGGATCAACACCATGTTTCTCAAATGCAACCTTAGCTCTTTGCGCAATTATCCCAACGTGCCAGCGAGCATTATCAGCCCCCTTTGCCTCTATTCGATCAAGAAACTGATATTGATAGAACTCGACTTCAGACCATGCATCTAATATCTCATCTGTAATTTCTAATGGTTTACCCTTGGCATTTTCGTCTGACGTCACTGAAAATGCTGTTTGCGTCGCTCCTCCTGACCACGGAAATCCAAATGTTCCGCAAGCAATAGAATTAGCAGATATTGGTCTAATAGCAGCCTCAGGTATAAATGCCACAGAACCAATTGTACCACCTTTACTTTGTACATTTGCACAAGGAAATGCTGTAGTACCAATCGTCAGTTCATCAGCTCTGACGCCTCGAATGGTTGTATTTGTAAAGATTACATTTTCCGTTCTTTCATTTCCATCATCACTGCAGAATCGGAAAGATTTATCAGAAGAAAAAGTTGTAAATCTTACTGGCTGACTAGCACCTCTTGCCCCCTCAATATTTGGAGTCCATATTTTTCCATTGGCTGTAGTTGTAGAAATACAACGAGTTTCGCTCCAGGGAACATTAGATCCAGCTGCAGTAGTTGCCATACCATCAATAGTAACTACAGCACTTATTTTATCGTTAACACGAGTTATTCCATCTATGCTATTTCTTGTGCGCGAAGTAATTGCAAACTCTTGGGTTACACTACCGACTGTCTCACCATAGACGCCATCAAATATAATGCGATTTGATCTATCAAGCTTAACGCTATATCTAGCGGTTCCAGATATTCTTAATCCACAATCTCGCAAGGTTACACCCTGGCCATAAACTCCTTCGCCAAAAAGTTGACAGTCATGAGAAAATGCCCCTCCATTATCACCTGTTCCTCCAATCCTACTATTATAAATTCTGATGTCAGATGTCCCTCCCCATCCCCATATCCAGTCATCAGCACTTGCAGAAGCATCTCCTGGGCGAGTTGTTCCCTGAATTTTCAATCCGAACCCAGCTTCTTCCGCAATACACCAAGCAAAATTCATGTAGAATTAATTCATGCCGGTTGATGGATTTATTTCAGGGTGCAGAGTTTTCATTGTTATATTGCGATCGCTCCACGTGGCATCCAGATAAACGCAGCCATCAGTAAAACCAAAAGCTTGTCCATGAAATGCACATTGTTTTACGCATGGGAAGAAAATACCAATTGACCAATTGTTTGTTTCTGTAATAAGAGTAATACCTTGCCCGATTTCAACACCATTGCCACAAGCTACAAACATAGGCGTATCATCAGCTAAGTCACTTCCTGTTATATCAGTCCAACATTGTGGATTACCTTCCCCTATCGTTATGAACCTAAAGCCAGTATTAGGTGAAGAATCCCATTTGTCATACTTACCTTCACATTCTATTTTCGTTCCCGCTCGAATATACATTGTTCTGGAAATGCCAACTTTACTTCCTCCACCTGGTACTTTAAGTGTTCGGCCTTCCGCAGCGTCAAGTGCAGATTGCACTCCGTCTGACATATCAGAACCATCAAAAATATCAACGAAATCAGAAGATCTATAACATCTGCATTTTTTTCATGTTGCGTTCTCTCCAGAGAGCCTAGGGAATTTTGTTTAACTGCAACTAAAGAATCCCCATACCCATCTAATGAGCTCGATAGCTCCTGTCTTAACTGATCCGGATCGTACTTCAGCACATTCGGGAAATAGAACTGCTGCGAACCATATGCATCATAAACAGCCATAGAATGGCCTTGCACGGTAACGAACTTCGCAATCTGTCCGTTATATACCGGATAACCAGCAGCGTTAATGATGATTGGTTGCGAAACAGGAACGTGAGAGCCATCTTCGTTCTCTACATAAACCTGAATCTGGTTTTCAGGATTTACCGGGTCAGTGTCAATTTTACCGATATAAATTTTGCCATTGGCTACGGCTTTAAAAGAACTAGCCATAGTGAAGAGTTGCGATGGCATGTTCACTACAACATTGGCTGTAATGTCTGTCATTTAATTTGCTTCAGATACAAGGAATCGCCGCAGCATTGCCGCAGTGATGCATTATTAATCAGACAATAAGACCACTGCGGTCTTATTGAGGATGCAACCAGCAGATAATAAGATGCCGATCCACTCACAAAAGCGAGGCATCAAGAATGGGAAGAGATGACCCGCAATTTAATCTGCGGCTACCTTACGAATTAAAGGAAAAACTAAAACAGCGAGCCAAATCCAATGGCCGCTCTCTTAATTCAGAATTAGTTCAGATAGTGACTGATGCTGTATCAAGGCCATCCAAAATTTCAGGCTATCGAGACGATGCGGAACGCCTCGCTGATGAGCAGTCCGAACTTGTTAAGAAGATGGTGTTTGATACGCTGAAGGATTTGTACAAAAAACCCACCTGATGGTGGGTTCCATTTATTAGTCTTGTTTTGTGGACGGTATAAGGGATGCATTTGCCTCTTTTGGCTTCAAGGTATAAATCCCACCATTAAATGGATCTAGCCATGCTTAATGCTCCGATAGGTTATTTTTTTGCCTTTTTAGCGGCGAAATACGGCGTCCAGTCACCAGTTTCCAGCGCCAGGGCTTTCAGTTTGTCGAGGTTGTTGATTACTGCGCCGTTGCTCCCCTTAACTGTCGGGGTTGTGGCTGCCGTGGTTTTTGCTTTTGGCATGATTCTGGCCTTCGATTCGATACGTTCCAGCAGACGACCAATTGCTACGGGGTTGGTAACTTCTGCCAGTTGCTTGCGCAGTTCAGCGTTGCGACCGAGCGCTAGAACAACGATTTCCGGCTTCTCTGACTCAAACAGGATCGCGTTTTGTGTCTCGATGGGGATTTCCTCAAGTACGGCCTGTTCAGCTTCCTGATAGCCAGGAACCTTGAGAGCCTTAACACGTTGCTGATATTTGGATAATCGCTCTTGATAGGTAGCCTGAAGCTCCTTCTGCTTGCGAACCATCTCCTGTTGCTGGTACTTGCCGTTATCCTCTGCCCACTTAGCCATGCGTTGCTGGTAGATTTCTTCATCGAAACCGATGTCCTCATCATCCAGTTTTGGCATTCGCGGTGGTTGAGTGATTACCGGCTGCTGCTCGACGGGTTTCTGAGACTGACGCATCAGTTCTTTCAGCTCGCGGTCCTTCTCTTTAATCGTCTTGCGCAGGTGTTTTACCAGTCCATGCTCTGCGCCATCTTCGCTGGTTGGCGAATCCAGCTTTTCGTCACCAAAGTAGAATTCCTGTTCTGATTCGTCGTCATCAGTTTCAGTAGCTTCCTCTGCATCATTGCCGGAGGACTCACTGCCATCTTCTGTTTCGACTTCTTCAGCCAGTTCGACATCATCAGAAATCTGCTCTGACGCGTCGGTTTCGATTTCAACTTCTGGTGTGTTTTCTGCCATCTGGTCCATTTGTTACCCCTGTTTACTCGATGTTCAGCCCATCGGAAGGCAATAGGGTGCCAGGCCTCATAAAGACAGCCATTGCACGTTATGGGTTAATTACTGCTGTGGTTGTTGCTGAGTTGATTTTTGCAGGATGCTGCTGATGTCCATGCGCTGCGCATGGACCTGTGCCTGACTTTTCAGGACAAGCTCTGCATCAGCACGGGCATTGTCTCCTTGCTGTTGCTGGAACTGTCCGAGCAGTTTCAGAGCCTCGCGGATATCAGATTTCTGCTGGCTATCGGCAGATGCGAGGATTTTCACAACATTTGCCGCAGCAATCCGAAGGGCGACCGACATTCTTTTTCTCAGTCGCCATATTGATTATTTCCCTTCTGCTTGCTTATCCCATTCATCGCGGAATTTGGATGGGTTGTCGAAACCTTGAGTTGCCATGTTTATGCTCCGGTATACCCACTTCCCTGAAATTGACCCGCGCCTGCGTAGTTACCGATCACGCTATGGCGCTATCAGTAATGACTGAGGAATTTACCATGAGAGGACTTGCATACAATCCCGGCATTCTTCCGGCAGAAATGATTATTCGCCAACGCGTAAAGCCAATGCCATCGAGAGAGGAATTGCTTAAGCGAAATTCTTTTCCATCAGTGAATCAAAACAAATATCTGAATGCGATGTGGTGCAAAGGAGGCAGCCAGTGAACAAGATTGACTATCAGGCACTGCGTGAAAAGGCAGAGAAAGCAACACCAGGCGAATGGGTTGCATTTATTTCGACGGGTACTGGTACTTATGCGGTGCATACGCCCGGTGATAAGCGATGTGAAGATGTTATCAAATGGACCGGCTTTGACGGTCAGATAAATGCAGAGAATAACGCACGTTATATCGCAGCTTTAAACCCTGAAGTAGTACAGGCACTGCTGGATGAACGGGAAAGAAACCAGCAATACATCAAACGCAGCGACCAGGAGAACGAGGAAATTGCGCTAACGGTAGGGAAGCTGCGTGTTGAGCTTGAGGAGACAAAATCAAAACTTAACGAGCAGCGTGAGTATTACGAGGGCATTATCTCGGATGGGAGTAAGCGTATTGCTGAACTGGAGAAAAGCGAAGAGCAACTCATCAACGAGCGTGACCATGCTGAGTCTGCTTTAGCTGATATGTACTTTGCAGCAACCGGGGATAGGCCTGAGTGGAGTAACTGTTTCAGTTTTTCAGATGCCGTCGATGCCGTGGTTGACAGAATTGCTGATTTAGAAGCTAAACAGCCATCGCCAGTAGTGCCGGATAATGCATCAGAGTCTCTTGCTTATGCTTACAAAGAGCTTACGCCTGAGATTATGCGCGGTCATATCGCTGTATTCGAGCGATACGGAATAGCCCCAAACGATAATTCTACCACAATTCAGGCGCTTCGTATTGCGCTGGCATCGCTGGAAGCAGAGCCTGTTCTGTATCAGTCCTGCACTCGAACCCACCTGGAATAGCGGTGTTCCGTGGACGGAATGGAAAGAACGTAGTCGTGAGGGCTACGAAGACAATTTGCGCTTTACAGACACGCCTGACCATGCCGGTTGGATATACAAATGTCGAAAACTATATACCACTCCGCCAGCGCCACTGCTACCTGATGGACTGGTTAAAGCAGTGCGCTTCTATGAACAGGTTAAGCGTGAAAATCCGCCAGTCGAAACCGGAGCATGGAAAGACGCTGTTGACTGGGTGCTTAAAGAGGCTTTACAGGCTGTATCAATGTTGGAAAGCAGCAGAGAACACGAAGTTATTAGCCAGCAGGAGAAGGCATGAGACAACTTTACACCATTGTTATCGCATTTGTTTTTGGTTTTGGCGGCATTTGCATCGGTGAGAGTGCTGGCTATAACCGTGGATTAAGTGAAGGAGTTGCTATCAGCAAGGGGGATAAGTGGGATTGTGCTTACTCATACGTGACTGGATTCCTTATGTATGATCGAACCCCAAAATATAAGTAGAGGCTATCAATGACCACCTTTACCAAAGAACTGTTAATCTCCCATGCACGCGAAAGCGTTAGTTATCTGGAAGACTTGAAAGGACGTGTTAGCAAAGAAAGTGCGGACTGCAAAGTTGTTCTTGAGATGGTTGAACGAGATCTAAAACTGGCACGAATTGCACTGTCCTCGCTTGAGGCAAAACCAATAGGTGCATTCCACATTGCAGAACAGCAAGTTGACGGCACAAGTGACTACCTCAAGGATGGAGAATGGCCTATTGATAATGGAATTATTGAGGTCTACGCCGCTCCACCCGTTCCAGTAGTACCGGAAGAAAAACCAATGCCGAACCCTCTTAGCAGATATGCGGTTGATGCTGTTGCAGCTATTGCGGAGGTGATAGGCTGGAACGCCTGCCGCGCCACCATGCTTCATGGTACTGAACCTGTAAGCCAAACTTACAAGTTGAACGAGCTATCTGGCAACTCTCTGGTAACTCCGGATGGTTGGATAAGCTGTAGTGAGCAGATGCCGGATAGCAAAACAGGTGTTCTTGTTGCTCGCGAGCTTGACGGGAAAGGTGACTGGCGAATGAAATGGGCGACTTACATCCCGGGTCATCCTGACGCTAATGACGGGTGGCTAATTCCTAGGGCGTCATGGAAACCGTCACACTGGATGCCTCTGCCAGAACCTCCGCAGGAGGTTAACCGTGGCTAACCTGCAACTTGCCGTCAAAGGTAAATACTTCGATGCCATGATTCGTGGAGAGAAAACGGAAGAGTATCGCCTGTGTAATGACTACTGGAAAAAGCGCCTCGTTAACCGTAAGCATGACCGCCTGATTATCACAAAGGGATATCCGAAGCGCGACGATTCCAGCCGAAGAATTGACGTCCCGTACGACGGATATGAAGTGAAGACAATCACACATCCACACTTCGGAGATAAACCGGTAAAGGTGTTCGCGATAAAGGTGAATATCAATGACTAAATCAGCAGCAGAAAGCAAAAGAATTTTTAGGTACAATCAAAATCACTTTTTGTTGTTAATTATTTGATGAATTACAAGGATCAGATCATGTATCAGCAAATCATTTTTGAAGAAGGAAAAGAACCAAGACTGCACACAGGCCACCAAGACATCAAGTCTATCGAAATAAGTGATAACAGTGGAAAAGTTCAAGGGATTTCTGTTATGGAGTTCAAGGATACCAGAGGAGATGTTTTTTATGCTTACAACTATGCTTATTCTGGTAAAAAACCATCAAATGACGAAATCTATAAGGCTATTGATGAGCTAAAGCCAATCGGTGAAAAATTCGAAATGTCTAAGACTATAAGCGATTAGATAAATCTGTTTTCAACATTGCAGCAAAATCATAGGAAGAACGCGACAAAGTTAACATGCTATCGCGAGCAGTCGTTAACACCACCTAAAGTCAGCGAATCGCGATACATGGAAATGTCTGGGAAGAACGCCAAGAAGTAAGCGCAATTTGAACAAATGCGAACCCGCCGAGTGCGGGTTTTCTTTTATCTGAACTCGCTACGGCGGGTTTTGTTTTATGGAGACAAGAAATGTCAGATTTGGCTATGAAGGTTTTGAAATGGCAATCGACTGGCGATGTCGGCATCAGTAGCGCAACTCTTGCCTCAATCGCATGTGGACTGAAAAAGAATATCTATGGTCATCACTTCGGCGCTCCGCATGACGCAGCAGACTTCCGGCGATGCGTTGCACTTGTTGAGTAGATTCCAGAAATCAGAGATTCATTCGACAAGGTTGCAAAGCGCGTTCCTGCATTCAAAGGCATCCTCAACGAATGGGATTCCCTCGTTGCTCTGTTGAAGTCTGAAATGAGGATACACGGGAACAAAGCACCAGAGACTTACAGAAGAATTAGCGAGCTACGCAAGGACTAACCACAGCCTCACACTCGATGAGGACTGTACATATCTGATAGAGCCGCTATATGGCGGTTTCTTTTTGCCCGGAGAATTAAGATGACCGATACCAGCCTGATTCCTGAGAAAGAAGTGATGAACAAGCTCGGTGTTTCATCACGTCAGACAATCTGGAACTATACCAAACGGCACGGATTTCCGAAGCCAGTCAGACCCCCACCCCAAATCATACCTTCGTGAAGCTGTTGAAGCGTGGATTCTTAACGGTGGCGTTAACCAGAAATGCTCCTGATGTGCCAGAACAATTTATCAGCGTGAAGCTCATACGCTTTGCGCTGAGCCTCTATCCAGTCGTGTTTATTGTACACGGACATTATCCCGCCAAGTTCATGACCGAGCATTCGCTCAATAACATGGGGCTCGACATTCATCTCGGACAGCCGTGTAACAAGCGTTCTTCTGAAATCATGTGTTCGCCAGTAACCTAGGTCCATCTCTCCCCTTATTCTATTTACGAATCGGTTGGCTGCAGCGATGCTGATCGGTTTGTTTATGTCTTCTCCAGGGAAAAGAACATCATTGTACGTTGTCATGGCCTTTTCGAGGAAAGGCTTAATTTGTTCGAAGATTGGACGGCGGATAACATTACCCATCTTGCTATGCTCTTTCGGTACGGTCCATACGTTGTCCAGCAGGTCAAATTCTGTCTTTGTTGCCAGCCTAAGCTCTGAGAGCCTCGCCCCCCACAGCATAAGCATCTGATGAAGGAGTTTATTTGACGTAGACGCACGGCTTCTTTCAATAGCAAGCCAAATATTAGCCAGTTCGTGATACGACAGTACCCGATCCCCTACCTCAGCGCGGGAGCCGAAGTCCCTTGGCTGGATGCTCATAATTGCGCAACTATCTATCAACTGACGCCGCATGCACCAACTTATTGCTGATCTTAGTTGACTTAGCACCTGCCTTGCTCGGCGTGGATTATCTCTTTCTTCTTCGGTAAGCAGGTCAACCCATTGCTTAACCGTGATAGAAGATGCCGGACGATTAGGAAAGGCGTCATGCATGCGCTTCATAACCGTTGATCGGTAAAGTGCCTGGGTCTTTTCTCTGAGAGTTGTAGAGACGTAGTTGTCGAACCAGTAGTCGAGACACTGGGCGACCGTCATGGAGTTCTCCACCTTCTCTTCAAAATAGGTGCGTGGATCCGTTCCTGAGAAATAGAGCTTTCGCAAGTCAGCAGTGATCTGTCTGGCATCCTTCAAAGACAGGGATGGGTATCGACCAAGCCCAAGTCGATTAGGCTTGCCATGCCAGCGATAGCGGTACTGGAACTGGATGACCCTTTCGGTGAAATTCGTACGCTGAGGCCATCGGCATCAGCCACTTCTTGTGGGCCCGAATATGGTTTACCATAAATAGTACGCAGTTTTGTGTCGCTTATAGCCATAAATAATATTTGGTACGCTCAGAAATAATAGTTTGGTACACATCTGGTACACAATATCACATGGACAACAGCGCACAGTAAACAACTATATTTGACGTTCGTAGACATACTCAGGTGAAAAAAGGGTTGTTTTTCGAGTTATAACAGACAGTTAATTAACTACAGTGGACAATGCTAGACAATGACAGACACAGATAAACAACCTACCTTCCTCTTTCACGATTATGAAACCTTTGGCACGCACCCTGCGTTAGATCGCCCTGCGCAGTTCGCTGCCATTCGCACCGATAGCGAATTCAATATCATCGGCGAACCAGAGGTTTTTTATTGCAAGCCTGCAGATGATTATTTACCCCAACCAGGAGCAGTTTTAATCACGGGTATTACCCCGCAGGAAGCGCGGGCGAAAGGAGAAAACGAAGCTGCGTTTGCCGCTCGCATTCATTCGCTTTTTACCGTACCGAAGACCTGTATTCTGGGCTACAACAATGTACGTTTCGATGACGAAGTCACACGCAACATTTTTTATCGTAATTTCTACGATCCCTATGCCTGGAGTTGGCAGCATGATAACTCTCGCTGGGATCTGCTGGACGTCATGCGCGCCTGTTATGCGCTGCGTCCGGAGGGGATCAATTGGCCTGAAAATGATGACGGTCTACCGAGTTTTCGCCTTGAACATTTAACCAAAGCGAATGGTATTGAACATAGCAATGCCCACGATGCGATGGCCGATGTGTACGCCACTATTGCGATGGCGAAACTGGTGAAAACGCGTCAGCCACGCCTGTTTGATTATCTCTACAGCCATCGCAACAAGCACAAATTGATGGCGTTGATTGATGTGCCACAGATGAAACCCCTGGTTCACGTTTCCGGTATGTTTGGTGCATGGCGCGGCAATACCAGTTGGGTTGCGCCGCTGGCATGGCATCCTGAAAATCGCAATGCCGTGATTATGGTGGATTTAGCGGGAGATATTTCGCCATTACTGGAACTGGATAGCGACACGCTGCGCGAGCGCCTGTATACCACGAAAGCCGATCTGGGCGATAACGCCGCCGTTCCGGTTAAGCTGGTGCATATTAATAAATGTCCGGTATTAGCACAGGCGAATACGCTTCGCCCGGAAGATGCCGATCGGCTGGGCATTAATCGCCAGCATTGTCTCGATAACCTGAAAATTCTGCGTGAAAATCCGCAAGTGCGTGAAAAAGTGGTGGCGATATTCGCTGAAGCCGAACCATTTACGCCTTCAGATAACGTGGATGCCCAACTTTATAACGGCTTTTTCAGCGACGCCGATCGCGCGGCAATGAAAATTGTACTGGAAACCGAGCCGCGTAATTTACCGGCACTGGATATCACCTTTGTCGATAAACGCATTGAGAAGCTGTTGTTCAATTATCGTGCGCGTAACTTCCCAGGAACGCTGGACTACGCCGAACAGCAACGCTGGCTGGAGCACCGTCGTCAGGTCTTCACGCCAGAGTTTTTGCAAGATTATGCTGATGAATTGCAAATGCTGGCACAACAATATGCCGATGATAAAGAGAAAGTGGCGCTGTTAAAGGCGCTTTGGCAGTACGCAGAAGAGATCGTCTGAAAAGAAAAAACCGGAGCGATAAACTCCGGTTTTTAGTGACTTACCGGATGGTTATACCATCCGGCTTGTAAGATTATGCAACGTCTTCGTATTGCGGAACCGGATTGCGGAAGCTCTTCGTCACGCAAGCCAGATAAATCAGACCGATTGCCGCCCAGATCAGACCCAGAACCATTGAGCTTTCTTCCAGGTTCACCCACAGCGCACCTACAGTCAGAGCACCACACATCGGCAGGAACAGATACTGGAAGTGATCTTTCAGCGTTTTGTTACGCTTCTCACGGATCCAGAACTGCGAAATGACCGAGAGGTTAACGAAGGTAAATGCTACCAGCGCACCAAAGTTAATCAGCGCCGTTGCCATCACCAGGTCAAAGTTGATTGCCAGCAGAGCAATCGCGCCAACCAGGATAATGTTCATTGCCGGGGTACGCCATTTCGGGTGTACATAACCGAAGAAGCTTTTCGGGAACACGCCGTCACGACCCATTACGTACATCAGACGCGCTACGCCTGCGTGCGCCGCCATACCGGACGCCAGTACGGTAATGGTGGAGAAGATCAGCGCGCCAACCTGGAACGCTTTACCCGCAACGTACAGCATGATTTCAGGCTGTGACGCATCCGGATCTTTAAAGCGAGAGATATCCGGGAAGTACAGCTGCAGGAAGTAAGTTGCAAAGATGAAGATCATGCCGCCAATCAGCGCGGTCAGGAAAATCGCACGCGGGATCACGCGCTCTGCATCTTTGGTTTCTTCCGACAGGTTGCTGATGCCGTCAAAGCCGGTAAAGGAGAAGCACAGGATTGTCGCCCCGGTAATCATCGGGATAACATGCGCATCGCCAGACCAGAACGGACGGGTGCTCGCCAGCGTACCAGCGCCTTCACCTTCAAATACGCCGTAAACTACCATGCCCAAAATTACCGCGATCAGCACAACCTGCAACACTACGATTACCGTGTTGAAGTTCGCCACGGATTTCAGACTACGCAGGTTAAAGGCGGTCATAAAGGCCACCAACGCCACCACAAACATCCACGATGGGATGGAAGGCACCAGGGCTTCAAAATAAATTTTCGCCAACAGAATGTTGATCATCGGCGCGAACAAATAATCGAGCAGAGAAGACCAACCCACCATAAAGCCAACGGTCGGGCTAATGGATTTCTGGGCGTAAGTGTATGCAGAGCCAGCAGAAGGATAGCGGCGAACCAGCTTCCCGTAGCTCAAAGCCGTAAACAGGATCGCAATTAATGCGAACGCATAGGCTGTCGGCACATGACCATCCGTGAGGCCTGAAACGATACCAAAAGTATCAAACAGCGTCATCGGCTGCATATAGGCAAGACCCATCATTACAACCGGAACTAACGTAAGCGTTTTACGCAATTCCACGCGAGAGGTGTTTGGAGTAACGTTATGCGACATGGTCATTCTCCTTTACGGTGAAAACCGTCGCGTAAGCAAAAAATTGCCCCATTTTTTTGGATTCCTCAGCGACAACAACTGTCGATTTTTAGTAAATATCTATCCGGTACGAAGCCCGGCCTCTTGGTATGAATGATTGGTTTGAAGCAAAAAATAACCGACGCGGATAAAACGTCGGTTTTTAGTCATTTTTTGACAGCGGCGCATTGTGCCTAAATGGGGGGTAAATGACAAGAGAATGAGAGGCTTGTCATAAAATTTTTTATTTAAATGGCTGATTTTCCGTCATCAGATTTTGCATAAACTCCAGCAATCGCACTATTTGCTAAAATCTCATCCCGCCACCATGCGCTGGCAAGCCCTGCGGTCTGTTCGTTCCAGCCAATCCAGACCGGTTCAAAAAGAGTTTGGGCGACCACTTTCTTCTCAATTAACGCGCCACTATCGAGAAAACGTTGCGCCAGATAGCGGGGTAAATAGCCAC
>ERZ1034901.238-NODE-238-length-46023-cov-17.369018_pt1 | contig 46023 bp, 35 predicted proteins | sample MGYA00520628_ERZ1034901 | MGnify/ENA primary metagenome ERZ1034901 (study PRJEB33766, sample SAMN09781783) | gut metagenome | biome: gut microbiome | host: Homo sapiens | place: Madagascar | study: EMG produced TPA metagenomics assembly of the PRJNA485056 data...
TGTGATATTCCTCCAAATCTTACAAATGTAATAAAAATATTATATATCTTAAAAGTTTATTCTGTCAACGAAATAAAAAAATTGACTTTAAATCCAGATACATTTTAAAGGTATGTAGAATCGAGCTAAGATGTAAAAGTACAGAACAAACATTCGATTTAGTTCTGTACTTTTTTTCTCCTGAATGATATACTATACAAGTAACAATACTAAGAAAACAACTACTATTTCTAAAATATCACCGCTAAATTAGAGCGCTCAGGAGAAATTACATGGATCATTTTGAATTAGTATCACAATACAATCCAACTGGCGACCAGCCGCAGGCAATTAAAGAGCTGGTTGAAGGCTTCAAAGAAGGAAACCAGTGTCAGACGTTGCTTGGCGTTACTGGATCTGGTAAGACATTTACCATGGCGAATGTCATTCAACAGATGAACAAGCCGACATTGATTATTGCACATAATAAGACGCTGGCTGCGCAGCTGTATGGGGAATTCAAAGAGTTCTTTCCGAATAACGCAGTGGAATATTTTGTCTCCTACTACGACTATTATCAGCCGGAAGCATATGTTCCATCTTCAGACACATATATTGCCAAGGATTCGTCCATCAATGACGAGATTGATAAGCTTCGACTCTCCGCAACTATGTCACTGATGGAGCGAAGAGATGTGATCATTGTTGCAAGTGTATCTTGTATCTATGGGCTGGGTAACCCGGTAGATTACCAGAACATGGTAGTTTCTTTGCGTCCTGGTATGATTAAAGATCGTGATGAAGTAATGGCAAAGCTGATTGAGATCCAGTATGATCGTAATGATATGGATTTCCACCGTGGTACATTTCGTGTGCGTGGAGATGTTTTGGAAATCATTCCGGCATATGAGAGTGACACAGCGATTCGTGTGGAATTCTTTGGAGACGAGATAGACAGGATCTCAGAGATTGATATTTTGACAGGAGAAGTGAAGGACGAACTGAAACATGTAGCAATCTTTCCGGCATCTCATTACGTGGTTGACCGTGAGAATATCAAGCGTGCGGTGGCAGATATTGAAGAAGAATTGGAAGAACGTGTCAAAGAGTTTAAGAGAAATGACAAGCTTTTAGAGGCACAGCGTATTGCGGAGCGAACGAATTTTGATATTGAGATGCTTAAGGAGACGGGATTTTGTTCCGGAATTGAGAATTATTCCAGACATTTGGCAGGGCTTCGACCGGGACAGGCTCCGTATACATTGATCGATTATTTCCCGGATGATTTTATTATGATGATTGATGAGTCACATAAGACAATCCCGCAGATTGGTGGAATGTATCACGGAGACCAGTCGAGAAAGCAGACATTGGTAGATTATGGATTCCGCCTGCCATCTGCGAAGGATAACCGTCCACTTAACTTTGATGAGTTTGAAAGTAAGATCAATCAGGTGATGTTTGTATCTGCGACACCGGGAGAATATGAGAAGGATCATGAACTTCTTCGAGCAGAACAGGTAATCCGCCCGACAGGTCTTCTGGATCCGGAAGTTGAAGTGCGACCGGTGGAAGGACAGATTGATGATCTGATCGGTGAAGTGAACAAAGAGATCAGTAAGAAGAATAAAGTCCTTGTCACAACGCTGACAAAGCGTATGGCAGAAGATTTGACAGATTATATGCGTGAAGTGGGAATCCGTGTGAAATATCTTCATTCGGATATTGATACACTTGAACGTACGGAGATCATCCGAGATATGCGTCTGGATGTGTTTGATGTGTTGGTTGGGATCAATCTTTTGAGAGAAGGACTTGATATTCCGGAAATCACTCTTGTTGCAATCCTTGATGCAGATAAAGAAGGATTCCTTCGTTCAGAGACTTCGCTGATTCAGACAATCGGTCGTGCAGCGCGTAATGCAGAAGGACATGTGATCATGTATGCAGATAAGATTACAGATTCTATGCAGTTGGCGATTGATGAGACACAGCGTCGTCGTGAGATTCAGATGAGATACAATGAAGAGCATGGAATTACGCCGAAGACGATTCAGAAGTCAGTGCGTGATCTGATCAGTATCTCTAAAAAGGTTGCGGCAGAAGAGATGCGGCTTGAAAAAGATCCGGAGTCCATGAGCCAGAAAGAACTGGAGAAACTGATCGCGGATTTGACGAAACAGATGAAGAAGGCAGCAGCGGAATTGAACTTTGAGGCAGCGGCAGAGCTTCGTGATAAGCTTGTTGAATTAAAAAAGATGCTCAATGATATGGAATAGGAGATTACAAAATGGGTAAGAAAATGGACGCCAGACAGTACATTAAGATACGAGGCGCGAATGAAAATAACCTGAAGAATATAGATGTAGATATCCCAAGAAATGAACTGGTTGTTTTGACGGGACTTAGCGGTTCTGGAAAATCTTCCCTTGCATTTGATACAATTTATGCAGAAGGACAGAGACGTTATATGGAATCACTGTCTTCCTATGCAAGACAGTTTCTTGGTCAGATGGAGAAACCAGATGTAGAAAGTATCGAAGGGCTTTCACCTGCAATTTCCATTGATCAGAAATCAACGAACCACAATCCACGTTCCACAGTTGGAACTGTTACGGAGATTTATGATTATTTTCGATTATTATATGCGAGAGTTGGAATTCCGCATTGCCCGAAATGTGGTCGTGAGATTGCAAAGCAGTCGGTAGATCAGATGGTGGATCAGATTATGGCGCTTCCGGAGAGAACGAAGATACAGCTTCTGGCACCTGTTGTACGTGGAAGAAAAGGAACACATGCAAAGCTTTTCGAACGTGCAAAAAAGAGTGGATATGTTCGTGTTCGTGTGGATGGCAATATGTATGAGCTTTCGGAAGAGATTGCACTGGATAAGAATGTTAAACATAATATTGAAATTATTGTGGATCGTCTTGTGATAAAACCTGGAATTGAAAAGCGACTGACAGATTCTGTTGAAAATGTACTTCAGCTGGCAGAGGGACTGCTTCTTGTAGATGTGATCGATGGAGAGCCAATGAATTTCAGTCAGAGTTTTTCCTGTCCTGTCTGTGAGATCAGTATTGATGAGATTGAACCACGCAGTTTTTCTTTTAACAATCCATTTGGTGCTTGCCCGGAATGTTTTGGACTTGGATACAAAATGGAATTTTCAGAAGAACTGATGATTCCGGATCCGTCGTTGTCTATTAATCAAGGTGCGATTGCAGTTTTAGGATGGCAGTCCTGTACAGACAAGAGCAGCTTCACACGTGCAATTCTGGATGCACTGTGTAAAGAATATCATTTTGATCTGGACACCCCTTTTGAGGACTATTCGAAAGAAATCCATGATGTTTTGATTTATGGAACAGATGGAAAAGAAGTGAAGGTTTATTATAAAGGTCAGAGAGGCGAAGGGATTTATCCGGTTGCATTTGAAGGATTGATCAAGAATGTGGAACGTCGTTACCGCGAGACAGGTTCTCAGACGATGAAAGCAGAATATGAGACATTTATGAATATTACACCATGTTCAGCCTGTAAAGGACAGCGCTTGAAGCCGGGGGCTTTAGCTGTAACAGTTGGAGATAAGAATATTTCAGAAGTGACAACACTTTCTATAGAACGTCTTCAGAAATTTTTAGATGAACTTCAATTGACAGAGACACAGCAGTTGATTGGTAATCAGATTCTGAAAGAGATCAAAGCAAGAATCAGTTTTTTGATGGATGTCGGTCTGGATTATCTGACGCTTGCGCGTGCGACAGGAACACTTTCCGGTGGAGAAGCACAGAGAATTCGACTTGCAACACAGATTGGATCAGGTCTGGTCGGAGTTGCATATATTCTGGATGAGCCGAGTATCGGACTTCATCAAAGAGATAATGATAAACTTCTTGCGACGCTGAAACATTTGCGTGATCTTGGAAATTCATTGATTGTAGTAGAACATGATGAAGATACGATGCTGGCAGCGGATTATATAGTAGATATCGGTCCGGGGGCAGGAGAACATGGCGGTCAGGTTGTTGCTGTGGGAAATGCACAGGAAATTATGAAAAATCCAAATTCTGTCACAGGAGCGTATTTGAGTGGAAAAATCAGGATTCCGGTTCCGACAGAAAGAAAGAAGCCGACAGGTTATCTGAAAGTAGTCGGTGCACAAGAGAATAATCTCAAGAACATTGATGTAAAATTCCCTTTGGGAGTTATGACTTGTGTAACGGGAGTGTCTGGATCGGGGAAAAGTTCTCTTGTGAATCAGATTTTATATAAAAGACTTGCAAGAGACTTGAACCGGGCAAGAACAATCCCCGGAAAACATAAGAGAATAGAAGGGCTAGAGCAGGTTGACAAAGTGATTAATATCGACCAGTCACCAATCGGAAGGACGCCACGGTCAAATCCTGCCACTTATACAGGCGTGTTTGATTTGATCCGAGATTTGTTTGCAGGAACGCCGGATGCAAAAGCACGTGGATACAAGAAAGGACGGTTTAGCTTTAATGTTAAAGGGGGACGTTGCGAAGCATGTGCAGGAGACGGAATCCTGAAAATCGAGATGCATTTTCTTCCGGATGTTTATGTTCCATGTGAGGTCTGTGGTGGAAAGCGTTACAATCGTGAGACTCTGGAAGTACGCTATAAAGGGAAGAATATTTATGATGTATTGAATATGACAGTGGAAGAAGCGGTAGAGTTCTTCGAAAACGTGCCAAGCATTCGAAGAAAGATGGAGACGTTGAGAGATGTCGGATTGTCGTATATTCGTTTGGGACAGCCTTCTACAGAGCTTTCAGGTGGCGAGGCACAGAGAATTAAACTTGCGACAGAACTTAGCAAACGCAGTACCGGAAAAACGGTATATATTCTGGATGAACCTACGACAGGACTTCATTTTGCAGACGTGCATAAATTAACAGAGATTCTCCGCAGACTTTCCGGGGATGGAAATACAGTAATTGTAATCGAACATAATCTGGATGTGATTAAGACGGCAGACTATATTATTGACATTGGACCAGAAGGAGGAGACCGCGGAGGAACTGTTGTGGCAAGTGGTACTCCGGAAGAGGTCGCAAAGAATCCAGATTCTTATACAGGGAAATATATTGCGGCTATATTGGAGAAATAAAGACGAAAAAAAGTCGAAAAAAGTCGTAAAATATATGCAAAAAATGCCTTTCTATTTTAAGCGAAGTCTATTATACTAAAGTATGCGGATGATAAAACATTACTGTTTTGGTTACATAATATTGATAACAGTAAATAGTGAAAAAACAGTAACGATAAACCCCTTCAAGGGACAAAAGACACTTGATTGAGGAAAGAAAATGCTGGAATCAGTAACAGACGGAGTCGTTTATTTGCAGGAGCTTGCTGAGAACAGCAAAAGAGCGTTTTAGAAGGGAGATATAGAAATTATGATGTCAGTAGATCTTGGGATAGATTTGGGGACAGCCAGTGTACTGGTATATGTGAAAGGAAAAGGAGTTGTTCTGAAAGAACCATCAGTTGTCGCATTTGATCGTGATACGAATGTGATCAAGGCAATTGGTGAAGAAGCGCGTCTGATGCTTGGAAGAACACCGGGGAATATTATTGCGGTAAGACCACTCAGACAAGGAGTAATCTCTGATTATACCGTGACGGAGAAGATGATTAAGTATTTTGTTCAGAAAGCTCTGGGAAAACGTACATTTAAGAAGCCGAGAATCAGTATCTGTGTACCAAGTGGTGTTACAGAAGTAGAAAAAAAAGCAGTGGAAGAGGCTACATTTGCAGCCGGAGCAAGAGAAGTTCATCTGATTGAAGAACCTGTGGCAGCAGCAATAGGAGCAGGGATAGATATTTCAAAGCCTTGTGGAAATATGATTGTTGATATCGGTGGCGGTACAGCAGATATTGCAGTTATTTCGTTGGGTGGAACAGTTGTGAATACATCAATTAAGATAGCGGGTGATGATTTTGATGAAGCAATCGTACGCTATATGAGAAAGAAACATAATCTTCTGATTGGAGAAAGAACAGCAGAGGATATCAAGATTAAGATTGGAACGACTTATCCACTTGTAGAGGAAGAGAAGATGGAAGTCAGAGGGCGTAATCTGGTAACAGGGCTTCCGAAGACAGTTACGGTGACTTCGTCTGAGACAGAAGAAGCTTTAAGAGAATCTACAGGACAGATTGTAGAAGCTGTAATCGGAGTACTCGAGCAGACTCCACCGGAGTTGTCAGCCGATATCCTTGATCGGGGAATTGTTCTTACCGGAGGAGGATCACTTCTTCGCGGACTGGAAGAATTGATCGAAGAGAGAACAGGAATTAATACGATGACAGCGGAGGATCCGATGAAAGTCGTTGCAATTGGTACCGGACAGTTTGTGGAATTTATGAGTGGAAGAAAAGAGTTTTAAGAGAAAGAATTCTGAAAAAGAATTTGAAGTGTCAGGTTCTTAGAGAAGAAGATTCAATTACAAGGGGTGTGTATAATAGGAACACACCCTTTTTCTGCATATAAATAGGAAAAGATACAAGAAGAGAGAGGAAAAAGTGTGGAAACAGTTACAGGGTATGTGAGTCATATTGTATATAGAAATTCTGATAATGGGTATACAGTATTCCATATTGAACATGATGATGGTGAAGTGACATGCGTGGGAAGTCTGAACTATATTAATGAAGGAGAACTTCTTGAAATTCAAGGAGAATATGTGAATCATAATGTTTACGGTAAGCAGTTGAAGATTTCTCATTATAAAGTAAAAGAGCCGGAGGATATTGTTTCTATTGAACGATATCTTGGCTCCGGAGCAGTGAAAGGTGTGGGTGCGGCACTGGCTGGCCGAATCGTGAAAAAGTTTAAAGAGGATACTTTCCGCATTATTGAAGAAGAGCCGGAAAGACTTGCGGAGATCAAAGGAATCAGTGAAAGAAAAGCACAGGAGATTGCATCTCAGCTTGAAGAAAAGAAAGATATGCGAAAAGCCATGATTTATCTGCAGAAATACGGTATTTCCACAAAGCTGGCAGCCAAGATTTATCAGTATTACGGAATGAAAGTGTATAAAGTGCTAGAAGAAAATCCGTATCAGCTTGCAGATAATATTGAAGGAATCGGATTTAAGACTGCGGATGAAATTGCATCCAAGATTGGCATACATACAGATTCAGATTATCGTATACGAAGTGGTTTATTTTATACATTGCAACAGGCAGTAGGTGAGGGGCATGTGTATTTACCACAGAATATATTGCTTCGAAGGGCAAATGCACTTTTAGGAGTTGATCTTGAAGATATTGAGAAGTACATCATGGATCTGTGTATAGAGCGGAAAACAGTTATGAAAGAAGTGGATGAGGAAATTCGCATTTATCCAGCACATTATTATTACTTGGAATTGAATACTGCGAAAATGCTTAATGATCTTGATATTGACTGTCAGATGCCGGAAGATATGATGGAGAAACGTCTGAAAAGAGTAGAACAGAAAGAAAAGATAGAATTGGATCCAATGCAGCACAGAGCTGTTATAGAAGCTATTAAACATGGCCTGCTCATATTAACAGGAGGACCGGGTACAGGTAAGACAACAACGATCAATACGATGATTCAATTTTTTGAAAGCGAAGGAATGAGTATCCTTCTTGCAGCGCCAACAGGACGCGCGGCAAAGCGAATGACAGAGGCTACAGGATATGAAGCCCAGACGATTCACAGACTACTTGAAGTAAGTGGAAATCCTGAGGAAGAGAACAGTGTAGGTGGATTTTTGAGAAACAGAGAGAATCCACTTGAGACAGATGTTATCATTATAGATGAGATGTCCATGGTTGATCTGAATCTGATGCATGCGCTTTTATCAGCAGTTATTCCGGGAACAAGACTTATTCTTGTGGGAGATGTGGATCAGCTTCCGTCCGTGGGACCGGGAAGTGTATTAAAAGATATCATACGCTCAGAAAAATTTCACGTAGTGACGCTTACAAAGATTTTTCGTCAGGCAGGAGAGAGTGATATTGTAGTAAATGCTCATAAGATCAATGCAGGAGAACCGGTTACAATTGATAATAAAAGCCGGGATTTCTTCTTCTTAAAACGCCAGGATGCGAATACGATCATTAGCGTCGTTATTACTTTAATACAGAAGAAATTACCAAGATATGTGCAGGCCGACCCAAATGAAATCCAGGTAATGACACCAACACGTAAGGGATTGCTGGGTGTAGAACGATTGAATGTGATTCTACAGCAATATCTGAATCCTTCAGATTCCCAAAAAACGGAGAAAGAAATTAATGGTAGATTGTTCCGTGAAGGTGACAAAGTAATGCAGATTAAAAATAATTATCAATTAGAGTGGGAAGTTTCTACCAGATTTGGATTAACAGTTGACAAAGGAATTGGAGTTTTTAACGGTGATATGGGAGTCATTGATGAAATCAATGAATATACAGAAACTGTTATCGTGGAATATGATGAGGGGAGAAAGGTAAAATATGGATACGATATGACAGATGAGTTAGAACTTGCCTATGCGATTACGGTTCATAAATCTCAGGGAAGCGAGTATCCGGCGGTCATTATCCCACTTCTTCCAGGACCAAAGTTACTATATAACAGGAATCTGCTTTATACAGCAGTGACGCGAGCAAAAAAATGTTTAACAATAGTAGGGAGTGAACTAACATTTCAGGAAATGATCGAAAACAAAAGCGAACAGGGAAGATTTACAAGCTTAGACGAGCGAATCAAAGAATTTTAGAAAAAATGTATCCAAAAAGATGCCCGTTTTGTCAGGGAATCAGCTCAAAAGGTATTTGCGATGACTGTAGAAAACAGGTTGTTAAGGTGGAAGAAATAAAATGTATCCATTGTGGAAAGCCATTGGAGGATGAAACGAAAGAGTATTGCAGGGATTGTGAAAGAAGAAAAAGTAATTATGAACAAGGACGCAGCCTCTGGGTTCACATTCCGCCGGTTTCAAATTCAGTATATCGGTTGAAATATCACAACAAGCGATATTATGCAGAAATCTTTGGGAAAGAGCTGGCAGATGAGTTTGAATTTCAGATTCGAAGATGGGGGATCCAGGCAATTATTCCAATTCCATTACATAGATCGAAAATGAGAAAACGAGGATATAATCAGGCAGAACTTTTAGCAAAGCAGTTATCAGAATGCATGGGAATTCCTATGGAAAAAGATGTTTTATATCGGATTAAGAAAACCCGACCTTTAAAGGAAATGAACGGGGAGCAGAGACGCAGAAATCTGAAGGGGGCATTTGCGGTTTCAAAATCGTGGAATCCACGCCAGAACATTCTTCTGATTGATGATATTTACACAACCGGAAGTACAATAGAACGTGCTGCAGGAATCCTGAAAAAAGCAGGTGTTGAAAATGTCTACTTTTTGACTCTAAGCATTGGACAAGGCATCTGAACATATGGTATACTTAGGAGAGAAATCTGGAAAGGTGAATGTCGGATATGTTAGATAAAGACAGGATTCGTTTAATGACAAAAATGTCGATATATGAGAAGAATCACAAAGATGATTTTAAAATTGCCGATTATTACAGAAAAGATTATGCAAGTCTTAAGACATGGATTACATTGATCTGGGTAACAATAGGTTATGCAATTTTGTTCGTTAGTTTCTGCATTTATTCAAGTGATAGTTTATCTGCTGATCTGACAATTTTAAAACTATTCGTTCTCTTGATTGCAGCAATTGCAGGCTATATAGTTTTTTTGGTTATATATGGGGTTTGCTCAAATAGTTTTTATAAGAGAAAACATGCAGTTGCCAAACAGAATGTAAAACGTTATTATCGTAATTTGTCCCGTTTAGAGAAGACGTGTAAAAAGGAGAAGAATGAACAATGAACAATTTACTGGTTCTTAGAGAAAGATTTAAGCAGATTTATGTTTCTCACTCTCTCTTAGTTCGAAAGGGAGCACAGTTTTTGCTTGCACTTTTGGTGTTTAACCTGATCAATTCTAATATTGGATTTATGAAGATGGCATCATCTGTTCTTTGTACTGTTGGCTTAGCAGTAGTCTGTACATTTCTCCCTCTGGCAGTAATGACGGTAGCAGCAACTGTGTTAATAGTGGCTCATTTATATACATTATCTATGCCAATAGCCGGAGTTACGGTGATACTGTTTTTGTTAATGTATATTTTCTACTTTCGATTTACTCCGGAGAAGAGCTGGCTGATTCTGCTGACGGTAGTAGCTTTCGGCATGAAAATACCACTGGTGATTCCGGTTATATTTGGGCTGTTAGGTACTACAGTATGGATTGTTCCTGCATCCTGCGGAATCCTTGTTTATTATCTGCTTTACCTGATCAAAGCTTCTGCAACAGCATTGAAAGGTACAGATGGAACAACAATGATCAGCACTTTAACCAATTTTACAAAACAGTTTGTAGGCTATCAAGAGATGTGGGTTATGCTGTTTGCAGTAGTGATTGGAATACTGGTAGTGAACGGAATTAAAAATCGGGCAGTCGATCATTCCTGGAAGATTGCATCAGCAACAGGAGCAGCAGTTTGTGTGATCGTAGGTGCATCGGGAAATATTTCTCTTGGACTTCATATGTCTTATACGATGCTGATTTTCAGTGGAATTCTTGGTGTTGTAATAGGATTGTTCCTTGAAGTTATTTTTTTCTCTGTGGATTATTCAAGAACAGAGAATGTTCAGTTTGAAGATGACGAATACTATTATTATGTAAAGGCAGTTCCGAAAGTAGGAGTTCAGATGCCTGAGAAGCAAGTGAAACATATTACAGAACATCAGGAACAGGAATCGGAGATGCTGGATATCTCAGAGAGAGAAAGCAATGTTGCTGCATCAGAGGTATCTGATTTGAAAAAGATTGAAAAGAAAGAGATCGGAAACCGAGCAGAACAATTGAAAAAGGAGCCTGATTTTATACAGACAGCAATTTTTAATGATTCAAAGATGACGGAAGACATTCTTTTAACAAGAAGTCTGAGTAAGGAATTAGGTTTGGATCAGAATAATGAGAAAAACGAGTAATCAGTAGAAAAAAGACATAAAAGTGGATGACAATGAATGATTACATAAGGTGGTGAGACTTGAGATGATAGAGTGGATTCAGAATTTTATAAAAAATTATTCAAATGGAATGTATTTTCCACATATACAGATAAAAGATATCATAGAGATTCTGATTGTGACGATTATTGTCTATGAAATCATGCTCTGGATCAAGAACACAAAAGCCTGGATGCTTCTGCGAGGAATGCTGATGTTGGGAGGATTTATTCTTCTGGCATGGCTTTTTCAAATGAATACGATCCTGTATCTGGCAAAAGAGTCAATTAATGTATTAGCGATAGCAGCAATTGTTGTTTTTCAACCCGAACTTAGACGGGCACTGGAGAAGCTGGGAGAGAAGAATTTATTTAGTAACATTAATCCGTTTGATAAAAATAAAGAAAATCAAAGGTTTTCAGATGAAACATTGGATAGTATTGTAAGAGCTTGTTATGCTATGGGAAGTGTATGTACAGGAGCATTGATTGTAGTAGAACAGGTGATTCAGTTAACAGAGTATGAAATGACAGGTATAGAGCTTGATTGTAAAGTGTCTTCTCAGGTGCTGATCAATATTTTTGAACATAACACCCCACTTCATGACGGCGCGGTTATTATCAGAGGGGACAGAATTACATCAGCAACATGCTATCTGCCACTTTCGGATAACATGACAATCAGTAAAGATCTGGGAACAAGGCATCGTGCTGCATTGGGAATGAGCGAGGTTTGCGATGCTCTTGTGATTGTTGTTTCAGAAGAAACGGGACTTGTTTCTGTGGCTTCCGGAGGACGATTGCTTCGAGCTATTAACGCAGAAGAACTTCGGAGTCAGTTAAGCCAGATTCAGTATAGAAAGACAGAGACAAAGAACAAGTTTTCTATACGGAAAGGATGGCACAGATCATGAAAAAATACAAACTGACAACGAATCTTCCGCTTAAGATTATTGCATTTGTTTTTGCAGCATTTCTTTGGCTGATTGTTGCGAATGTTGCTAATCCGGTTACGAAATCAACCTATACAAACATCAATGTTACGATAGCGAACGATGATGTGATTACACAGGGTGGGGAGGTTTATACGGTTTTAAATGATCAGAATGTAAGCGTAGTTGTTTATGCAAAACGTTCAGTGATTCAACAGATTAAGTCAGATGATATTGTGGCTACTGCGGATATTAAAGAAATGGATTCCAGGACAGGGTTGATACCAATTTCAGTATCAATTCCAAAGTATAGTGGATCTTATCAGTCGGCAGAGTCTGTTCCGAGAAACATACAGATTAAGACAGAACCGACAGGTAAGAATGTGTTTACACTGACTGTTAGCACAACAGGAACGCAGCGTGACGGTTATCAGATTGGAGAGATGAAAGTTAATCCGGAAAAAATAACGATTACAGGAGCAGAATCCACAGTAAAATCAATTGATAAAGCAGTAGCGAAGATTAATGTAGATGGAATTTCAAAAGATGAAGAACTTACAGCAGAACTTGTTTTATATGATGCATCGGGAAATGTAATCAATCAGGGACAGCTAAGTAATAATCTTGGAGAAGATGGAATCACTGTAGATGTGACAGTGATGAGGATCAAGACGGTTCCGTTGAAATTTGAAGCATCTGGAACACCGGCAGATGGATATGAATATCTAGGTTGTTCGAGCGAACCGGCAAGCGTGCAGGTTTGCGGAAAAGAAGAGGCCTTATCCAAGATTGAAAGTATCAATATTCCAGCATCTGAATTGTCTATTGATGGGGCAACAGAGAAGATAGAGAAAGCATTTGACATTACAGATTATCTGCCGGAAGGTGTAGAACTTATTGAAGGCGCTTCAGGAAAGGTTACCGCAACTGCAATGATCGAACAGTTGGGAAATCGTACAATTGAGTTCATGGTTGCATCCATCAAACAGAATTATCTGGCAAAAAATCTTCAGGTGAGTTATGAGCCAGATGCTGAGGTAACGCTTGTATTCCAGGGCGAGAAAGATACGCTGGACAGTCTGGATATCAGCAATGCAGTATCGGTAAACCTTCAGAATTACACGAAGGAAGGCACTTTTGACATACCGGTAGAAGTAGACCTTCCGGATGGAGTGACATTGACAAAACCAGTGACAGTGCAGCTTACATTGACTGAAAAAGAATCAACAGAGGATGAACAACCGGAAAATGACGCTGAGACAAATTAATGATACTTCATATTAATTAAAAAAGAATTAAGAAGGCTGGCATTGACAGTTTTCGATGCATATTATATGATATTGGAGTTAAAACTTCCAACTATCAGAGAGATAGAATAGGAGAATAACATGGTAAGCGATAAAGTAGTGATCAAAAATCCGACAGGACTTCATCTAAGACCGGCAGGATTGTTTTGTAAAACTGCAATGCAGTACAAGAGCAAGATCACAGTATACAAGAAGATGAAAAATGAAGAAGTGAATGCAAATGCTAAAAGTGTATTAAGCGTACTGGGAGCATGTATAAAAAGCGGAGATGAGATTACAATTATTTGTGAAGGAGAAGACGAAGAAACAGCACTTTCAGACATGGTTCAACTTGTGAAAGATGGATTGGGAGAATAAGTGGTGTTTATAAACTGGTATATTGTAACAGTGAAGAGACATTAGGAGGAAAAAGAAATGAGCAAAGCAACATTAGTAATCATGGCGGCAGGTATTGGAAGTCGTTTTGGAGGTGGAATCAAGCAGCTGGCTCCGATTGGACCAAATGGAGAGATTATCATGGACTACTCCATCTATGATGCATTAGAAGCAGGGTTTGACAAAGTTGTATTCGTTATCCGCAAAGATCTCGAGAAAGATTTCAAAGAGATCATTGGCAACCGTATTGAAAAAGAAGTAGAAGTAGCATATGCATTTCAAGAGCTTGATGATATTCCAGAAAAATTCAGCGGAAAATTCGTAGGAAGAACAAAGCCTTGGGGAACAGGTCAGGCAATCCTTTGTTGTAAAGATGTGGTAGATGCTCCATTCCTTGTAATCAATGCAGATGATTATTATGGAAAAGAAGCATTTAAAGAGGCATACAGTTATTTGACAAACCTCTCGTCTACTGATATAATGCAGATTTGTATGGTCAGCTTTGTATTAAAAAATACATTGAGTGACAATGGCGGTGTGACCAGAGGCGTGTGCAAAGTAGACGGACATGGTATGCTTGCAGACATTGAAGAGACACATAACATCGAAAAAGAAGATGGAAAAGCCGTAATCCATAAAGAGGATGGAGATGTATTCCTTGACATTGATTCACCGGTATCTATGAATATGTGGGGAATTACACCAGAATTTTTTGAGATTCTTAAGACAGGATTTGATGAGTTCCTTGAGAAAACAGAAAGTACAGATCTAAAAGCAGAATACCTGCTTCCGACAATGATTGGAGATCTGTTAAATGATGGAAAACTGGAAGTAAAAGTACTGCAGTCACATGATCAGTGGTTTGGTGTGACATATAAAGAAGATAAAGAATCTGTAACAGCAGCACTTCGTGGATTGATTGAAAAAGGAGTTTACCCGTCAAAATTGTTCTAATTTGAGAAAAGGGATGTAAGATGGCAAAACGAAAAGGATCTGCTGGCAATTCTGCACGCAGAAAGAAAAGTACAAATAAGTATTCCCGCAGATCGGGAAGTAATAAATTGGGAACTTTGTGTATCATTCTTCAGACGATTGCCAGTATAGCCTTAATGGCGGTATTGTATTTGTTGGGAATGATTCCGGATAAGTATCTGATACTGGTAGCAGCAATACTGTTTTTCTTATGGTGTGTGACACTGAATTCACAGGCGGCAAGGAGAAAACGGGGTACTTTGGGAAAAGTGTTTAGTTTACTTATGGCAGTTGTGATGTTTACTGGAAGTTATTATGTCGCTCAGGCTAATAATATGATTGGGAAGATCACAGGCAGCAACTATAAAGTGGATAAGATGGTTGTTGCAGTGCGAGCGGATGATTCGGCAGAGACAATAGAAGATGCGGCAAACTATACGTATGGTGTACAGTTTGAGAAAGGTGCTGACAATATACAGACAGCTGTAACTGATATTGAAAAGCAGATTGGCGTTGATACGATCGAAGTGAAAGAATACGATTCTGTTCAGGATCAGGCACAGGCTTTGATTGATGGAGATTGTGATGCAATTATTTATAACAGTGCATATACAAGTCTGATGGAAGAAACAGTAGACGGTTATAGCGAAAAAGCAAAGGTATTATACACATTTGATATCCGTGTGGAATTGAATTTGGGAAACAAGGATACTGTGGCAACAGATGACAGTATTATAAAAGAACCATTTACAGTTTATATCAGTGGTATTGATGTTTATGGTGATGTATCAGAAACAAGCCGAAGTGATGTGAATATTATTGCAGTTGTGAACCCGCAGACACATCAGATATTACTTGTAACAACACCACGTGATTATTATGTTCCTATTCCGGGGATTTCAGGAGGACAGAGAGATAAGTTGACACATGCGGGAATCTACGGGATAGATGCATCTATGAGAACGTTGGGTGAATTATATGAAACGGATATTAATTATTATGCGAGATTGAATTTTACATCCATGATTGACATTGTAGATACACTTGGAGGAATTGATGTATATTCAGAGTATGAGTTTACTACAAGTGAAGATTCTGAACATGTAATGGACGTACAGAAAGGATATAATCACTTTAATGGTGAAGAAGCACTTGCTTTCTGTAGAGAGAGACACAATGTTCCAGGTGGAGACAATCAGAGAGGAAAAGATCAGCAGGCAGTTATTACTGCTATGTTGAAGAAATGTTTGTCACCGACTATGCTCTTGAAAGCGAATACTATTATGGAACAGGTGAGTAAAGACATAGAGACCAATATGTCTCAGGAAGAGATTAATGCGTTGATCAAATATCAGTTAAGTAATAATCCGGCATGGACGATTCAGTCTGTAGCTGCGGAAGGTACGAATACAACTGGTACATGTTACTCCAGTGGTGATACAGAACTCTTTATTATGGAGCCGGTTGAATCTTCTGTGCAGAATATTATTGATCTGGCAAATATTGTAGAAGAGGGTGGAGTGTTGCCGGAAGGTGAACAATTGAATTGAGAATGGGGAATATGCAGAACTAGATGTAATCATTGCAAATGGTGAACAGGTAAAAGAGAGATAATTAATATATAAGTAAGTATTTGAATTAAATCAGAGGACGGAAAAATAGAGATGATTCTCGTTTTTCTGCCCTCTTTTTGCTTTATAGGAAATCCTATTTTATATGTGCATTAAACTCAAGAGGAGGTTTCACTATGAAGAGGAAAAAGTTTATTGCCTTACTTTGTGTAGCAGCGACAAGTGCAAGTCTTGTTACACCAGTAATGGCAGAAGAGAATCAGGCAGTAGAAACTGTACAGGAGACAGCAGTAGAACAGGAAACTACAGGTCAGGAAACAACAAAGCAGGAAGCCCCGGCAGGAGAAGTACCAGTAGAAGAGGGAGCGGAAGAAAAAGAAATACCTGCGGAAAATCCAGAGAATGAAACATCAGAAGCGACGAATACAGTTGATACATATACTGAAGATGGACTGTATAAGGAAAATGGAAAAATGCTTAAGGGAACTGGATGGTATTTAGACACATATAATATATGGCGTTATATTTATTCAGATGGCACAATGGCTACTGGTGAGAGAACAATTGGAGGAAAGAAATATTGGTTCACAGGCTTTGGAGACTGGATTAGATAAAAGATAATAAAACAAAAAGAAAAGGAAAGAATTGTCCGAAGAAGGGATTCTTTCCTTTTTGGGGGGATATTTGTTAGAGAAATGTAGACAAAATATTCGAATTACGATAAAATGATATTCGTTATAGGTTTCTTTGCGATGAAAAGGAGGTGTAAGCATGTATAAGAAAAGAGGGATTTTTGTACTGTGCTGTCTTGCGGCGGTGTTGGTTGTTGGATGTGGTCAGAAAGAGAACAAAAATACAGAGGAACAGATTCGGACGGACAACAAGCAGGATACAACAACTGATTATAAAGATAACTTAAAAGAAGATGAAACACAAAAAGCTGAAAAAACAGAGATACAGAAAACCATAATAGTGTATTCTGTGAATCTAGATAGCGGAGAGATTCAGTCAGAGGAAATTAAAGTGAATCAGTTGAGTGGAGAAGAGATATGGACAGCACTGAAAGAAAGAGATGTTTTGACGACAGACTGTAAATTGAATACATGTAATGTAAATACAGAAGAAAAAAAGATTGATCTGGATGTTGATGGTACCTTTGGAAATTACATAAGAACTATGGGTACAACAGAAGAACAAGAAGTACTTAAGTGTATCGTGAATACATTCCTGGATAGTTATAGTTGTGAGAAAATTAAGATAACAGAGAATGGTCAGCCATTGGAAACTAGTAGTGCAGTCCTGGATGGTTATATGACAAAGCAGTAAAGCAATGGAGGATACAAAAGATTGGAAAATCTAATGAAAAAGTGTATTGTATTTTTGATGACAGCGATTTTGGCAATAACGACAGTTCCTACTCCAATATGGGCGAATGAAAATTGTGAAAATAGTATCGCAATCACTGAAAATGCAGAAAAAGATATTCAGGACACGGTAACAGATCCGCGTTTGAATTATATTTATGTTGAACAGCCGTATCTGGAATCACCAGATACGCAGAAAATTGCCGTGTCTTGGGGAGATGGTACAGAAAATATTACTGAGATGTCAGCTGTAGTAAGTGGACCAGAAGGCGAAGAAATATGGTATGCATCAGAAGAGACGGATACAATTTATTTGTTTGAACGGGCCTATACGGAACAAGAGAAAGGAATCTATCAAATAACTGAACTTAATCTTGCAATTCAAGGGGTGACATATACCTATTCACTTGCAGAGTTAGGTGCAGAAACAGTATTTGGTGTGGATGAAGAATACGAAGGAATCGAGCAACTGTCACTAGTGGATGATGAAGGGATGTCGACTGATATTGCAGCGTATAATATCGATGAAGCGGGAAATGTGACAGAAAAGAAAAGTCTGGAAGAAGCAATCAATCAGGCAACAGCAGAAATACCAGCTATGATGTGTGATGATGGAGTACAAACACGGAATACGAATCTTGTAGTTGCACTAGATCCAGGACATGATTCATCACATGCAGGCGCTTCAGCAAATGGGGTCCGGGAAGAGGTTCTTACATTAAAGATTGCACAGTATTGTAAGGCGGAATTGGAAAATTATGCAGGAGTATCTGTTTACATGACCAGGACGAGTGCAGCGTGTCCTCATCCGGGAGGAAGCTCTGCAAAAGATATTGAGCAGAGAGTTGCTGATGCAGCGAAGGCAGGAGCAAGTATTTATGTCAGTATTCATTTAAATTCTTCTAAATCATCTTCAGCGAAAGGTGCAGAGGTGATTTATCCGAATTCGAGTTGGAAACCACAAGTAGGTGCAGACGGTAAGAGACTTGCAGAATTAATAGAGGATGAACTTGTAGGGATTGGATTGGAAAAAAGAGCAATTTACAGCAAAAATACAACGATAGGGGAAACCTATGAGGATGGATCGATTTCTGATTATTTTACAGTTCAGATTTCAGCAAAAGAACATGGAATACCTGGAATTATTGTCGAACATGCATTTGTAACAAATAGTTCAGATGTGAATAATTATTTGAATAATGAAACAGGATTGAAGAAACTTGGAGTTGCAGATGCAACAGGAATCGCGAAATACTTTGGTCTTGAAAAAGAAGGTTGGCAGAAGGATTCAAAAGGTTGGTGGTATCAATCAGGATCAGGTTATTTAAAGAATCAGTGGGCTTTAATTAATGGAAACTGGTATTATTTTGATTCAGATGGTTATATGAGAACAGATTGGCAGAAAATTAAAGGATCCTGGTATTATCTTGGAGATGCCAATGATGGAGCAATGAAGACTGGTTGGCAGAAAATTAAAGGATCCTGGTATTATCTTGGAGATGCCAATGATGGAGCAATGAAAACCGATTGGAAGTATATTAATGGCTTTTGGTATAATTTCGGAAAAGCTGGAGATGGCTCCATGAAAACGGGGTGGTACAAACCGAATGAAAACTGGTATTATTTAGGCGGGTCAGAAGATGGAAGAATGCAGACCGATTGGAAAAAAATAGATAATAGCTGGTACTATCTTGGTGGAACAGATGATGGTTATATGAGAACAGGCTGGCAGAAACTGGGAGATGTCTGGTATTATCTCGGAGATGCCAATGATGGAGCGATGAAGACTGGCTGGAAGAAAATTAGCGGATCTTGGTATTATCTTGGAGATGCCAATGATGGAGCGATGAAAACCGGTTGGGAGTATATTAATGGCTTTTGGTATAATTTCGGAAAAGCTGGAGATGGCTCCATGAAAACGGGGTGGTACAAACCGAATGAAAACTGGTATTATTTAGGCGGGTCAGAAGATGGAAGAATGCAGACCGATTGGAAAAAAATAGATAATAGCTGGTACTATCTTGGTGGAACAGATGATGGTTATATGAGAACAGGCTGGCAGAAACTGGGAGATGTCTGGTATTATCTCGGAGATCGAAATGATGGCTCCATGAAAACAGGCTGGTATGTAATCGATGGTAAGAAATATTATTTCGATCAATCAAGTGGAATTATGCAGACAGGTTGGAAGCAGATAGAAGGTGCTTGGTATTATTTTGACGATAATGGTGTTTACGATGCTTCAAAAAAACATACAGATATAACAGACAATAATGGTACTATTAATAATGGAGGGAACACTTCGACAAAGAAGGATGAGGGGAATATCGAAAGTAAAGTTGTGGAAGGAACATATCTGATAGAAGGAACAACATCTGTTTCAGTGAAACAGATGACAGATTATTTTAGACAGAGTAAATACTCTTATCCAACGGATATTATGAAAAAGGGAGGAGCTTCTACGCTAGAGGAGTTCTGTCAGATCTATTATGAGGAAGCAGAAAAAGAAGGTATTAAAGCGGAGGTTGCTTTTGCACAGGCAATGAAAGAAACAGGCTGGCTTCAGTTCAAGGGTGATGTTAAGGCAGAACAGTATAATTTTGCGGGAATGGGTGCAACCGGAAATGGTGTTACAGGCGAATCATTTAAAGATGTAAGAGAAGGTGTGCGCGCCCAAATCCAACATCTGAAAGCGTACGGATCAACGAAGGATTTAAATCAGACTTGTGTAGATAATCGTTTTAAATACGTAGAACGCGGATGTTCAATCTATGTAGAATGGCTGGGGATTCCAAATAACCCAGAGAATAAAGGATGGGCAGCAGCAGATGGATATGGTGTTGATATTGTAAAGATGATTCAGAAAATGAAAAGCCTGTAAATGTTGAAAAATGAAAAGAGGAAATACAAAAGTGAAAATACTTGCATATTTTTTAAAAAAATAGCATGCGAAAGTAAATATCATATAGTCTGATCGGAAAGTAGAGAGGCATTAGACGATACGTTGGTATATCAATGATAAGATGATTGACAGATCTTATGAATTTAAAGACATTCATAAGATCTGTTTTAAATTTATGCGGGCAACGAGCCAAAGTCCGTGCTTGCACGAGACCTTGGCGACTGCCGCGATAACTTGAGAAACTCGCGGAACGTGTTTCTCATAGTTTAAGAAAAGTGTGATAAAAAGATGTACAAAATATGTACTTCCAAATGAATGCTTGTAAAATGAAGTAAAATTTGTTATTATATAACCGTATGTAAAAAAATTGTAACATTTAAAAAAGAGGATATGAAGATGAAAAAGTTTTTTGATTTGCACAATTCTAGAAATCGTATGATTTTATTATGCTGTGTTGATATACTTACGATGATTGTGCACCCGTTCTTATCATTGATTTTTCGATATGAATTTAAATATGCATGGGTACCATTAGAGTACATTCACAGTATTAAATCATATATGGTAATTAATATTGTGACTACTTTGGTGATTTTTCTGCTTTTAAATTTGTATAACAGTGTATGGACATTCGCTGGATTAAGGGAGTTGACTCTGATAGGAACAGCATGTTTCCTGTCGACAATTTGCCAGGCATTTGGAATGCAGATCCTGGTGCTTCCAGTGCCTAGAAGCTATCATATTTTTTATTTCTTTTTACTGCTTTGTACGACAGTATTTACCAGATTCTCCTATCGAATTTTCTGGGTGTTGAAAAGCGGATTGCGAAAACCGGAAGGACATGTTTATCATACCTTGGTAATTGGAGCAGGTGAAGCAGGAAGTATGATTATCCAGGAGTTGAAGTATAGTGCGCATTTGAATAGCAAAGTGGTTGGAGTTATTGACGACAATCCACATAAAAAAGGAAAGCTGATCCATGGTGTTCGCATTATCGGAGGAAGAGAGTGCATCCTAGATGCAGCAAAGAAATACGATGTCGATGAAATTATTCTGGCAATTCCATCCGCTTCGCCAAAGGTGACAAGAGATATTCTTAAAATTTGTAATCAGACAACCTGTAAGTTGAAAATTTTGCCAGGTATGTATCAGTTGATTACAGAAGATGTGAGCGTATCAAAATTAAGAGATGTTTCTATTGAAGATCTTCTTGGCAGAGATCCGATCAAAGTTGATCTGGAAAGTGTCCGTGGATTTATTGAAGGAAAATGCATTATGGTAACTGGCGGAGGTGGTTCAATCGGAAGTGAGCTTTGTCGTCAAATTGCAAAATATAAACCATCAAGACTGATCATCTTTGATATTTATGAGAACAATGCATATGATATTCAGCAGGAATTAAAACTGAATCATCCAGAATTGAATTTAACAGTTCTGATAGGATCTGTCAGAAATACGAGTCGTATTGAATCTGTAATGAAAACTTACAGACCAGATGTGGTTTATCATGCGGCAGCACATAAACATGTACCGCTTATGGAAGACAGTCCGAATGAAGCAATTAAGAATAATGTGTTCGGAACATATAAGACAGCGAGAGCAGCAGACAAATTTGGTGTGAAGAGATTTGTTCTGATTTCGACAGATAAGGCGGTCAATCCAACAAATATCATGGGTGCCTCCAAAAGAATGTGCGAGATGATTATTCAGACATTTAACAGATATTCTAAGACAGAATATGTAGCAGTACGTTTTGGAAATGTCCTTGGAAGTAATGGAAGTGTAATCCCATTGTTTAAACGCCAGATGGCTGCTGGAGGACCACTTACAGTTACACATCCAGACATTATCCGCTACTTCATGACAATTCCGGAAGCTGTATCACTTGTTTTGGAGGCAGGTGCCTTTGCAAAAGGTGGAGAAATCTTTGTCTTGGATATGGGAGAACCGGTGAAAATCGCAGATCTGGCCAAGAACCTGATCCGGCTGTCCGGTTATACACTTGGTGTGGATATGGACATCAAGTATACAGGACTGCGCCCGGGCGAAAAGTTATACGAAGAACTTCTTGTAAAAGAAGAAGGAATTCAGAAAACAGAGAACAATCTGATCTATATTGGAAAACCACTTGAGTTTAATGAAGTACATTTCTTGAGCGGATTACGCGAACTTGAAGAAGCAGCTATGAATGAGAGTCTGAATGTAAAGCAGATCGTTTCAGAAATTGTCCCGACTTATCATATCAGACAGGAAGATTTGAAACGTGACGAAGCAGTTAATAAGGAATTGCGTGAACTTGGAAAGATCAGTCATGAGAAACCTGTAATGGAGGATTAAAATAATGGAAAACAGACATATTGCATTTTCCCCACCAGATATTACTGAGGAAGAAATAACAGAAGTAGTTGATACACTGAAAAGCGGATGGATCACAACAGGACCAAAAACAAAGAAATTTGAAAAGAAACTGGCAGAGTATATTGGCACAAGCAAGGTCGTATGCCTGAATTCTGCTACTGCCTGCGCAGAAATGATTTTGAGAGTGCTTGGCATTGGTGAAGGTGATGAAGTTATTACAACGGCTTATACGTATACAGCAACGGCGAGTGTGATCGCACATGTTGGTGCGAAAATTGTCATGGTTGATGTGAACCAAGACTCCTATCAGATGAATATGAATCAGGTAGAAGCGGCTGTGACAGAGAAGACAAAGGCAATTATCATGGTTGATCTTGGCGGCAGAATCTGTGATTATACAAGAGCATTTGAGATCGCAGAAGAGAAGAAATCAATGTTCCATCCGAAATCAGAGATTCAGAAGAAGATGGGACGAATTGCAATTATGGCAGATGGTGCTCATGCAATGGGTGCAGTACAGAATGGAAAAAGATGTGGAGCAATTGCAGATTTTACAAGTTTTTCTTTTCATGCTGTGAAAAATCTGACAACTGCAGAAGGTGGAGCTGCTACCTGGAGGGATATCGAAGGAGTAGACAACGAGGCACTTTATAAGCAGTTTATGCTATTATCCTTACATGGACAGTCTAAAGATGCCCTTGCCAAGACACAGCTTGGAGCATGGGAATATGATATTGTCGCTCCATACTTTAAGTGTAACATGACGGATATCATGGCTGCTCTTGGACTGGCACAGTTGAGACGTTATCCGGAGCTTCTTAAGAGAAGAAGGACTATTATTGAGAGATACAATGAAGCATTTAAGAATGAAAATGTCACGGTTCTGGAGCACTATACTGAAACAGAGCAGTCCAGTGGTCATCTGTATCTTGTCAGGGTGAATGGAAAGACTAGAGAAGAGTGCAACCAGATTATTGAAAAGATGGCAGAAAAAGGGATTGCTACAAATGTACACTACAAGCCTTTGCCACTTCTGACAGCGTATAAAGATCTTGGATTTGATATCCAAAATTATCCGAATGCTTATCATATGTTTGAGAATGAGATTACATTACCACTTCATACTAAATTGTCAGATGAAGATGTGGAGTATATTATTACTTCATTTAAGGAATGTTTATAATAGTTTTGTGTAATAGATTAACGAGTGAATAAGAAAGCTTGAAAAGGATGAATTTATGAAAAAATGGGATGAATTGCCAATAGCAATGCAGAATGAAAAAGTGAGATATTATTATGATATCTTGCAGAAACATGAAACAGAACTGAAAATCAAGAGACTCTTTGATGTTGTTTGTTCTTTCGTGATGATTGTAATTTTATCACCAATCCTTGTCCTTCTGAGCATTATGATCAAGCTGGATTCGAACGGACCTGTTTTGTTTAAACAGGTCCGTGTAACTACTTACGGAAGAAAATTTAGAATTTGGAAATTTAGAACGATGGTCAATCATGCAGATAAACTGGGAACGCAGGTTACAACTAAAGGAGATGCGCGTATTACAAGAATGGGACATCTGCTTAGAAAGGTTCGCCTGGATGAGTTGCCGCAGTTGTTTAATGTCTTAAAGGGAGATATGACTTTTGTTGGAACAAGACCAGAGGTACCAAAATATGTGACGCATTATACAGAAGAGATGATGGCTACTTTTCTGCTCCCAGCAGGTGTTACTTCGCGAACAAGTATTGAATATAAGGATGAAGACAGCTTACTTGAAAATGCAGAAGATGCAGATGAAGTATATATAAAAGAAGTATTGCCTGCAAAGATGGTGTATAATTTAAGAGAAATTGAAAAGTTTAGTTTCATGAGAGATATTTGTACCATGATAAAGACAGTGATTGCAGTAGCTAAGTGATGAAGTAGAGGGATTTAGAATGATAGTATCGGTTTGTGTTGTTGCATACAACGAAGAAAAGGTTTTGGGAAATCTTTTGAATGATATCAAGGCACAGGATTATGAACATTCCAAAATAGAAGTTGTACTGATAGATAGTATGTCTACAGATCATACGAAAGATATTATGAGGGATTTTCAGCAGCAGATGTCTGATGATTTTAAGAAAATTCAAGTATTAGAGAATTTGAAAAAAAAGCAGGCTTCCGGTTGGAATGTTGCAATTCGAAATTTTTCTGGAGATGTAATGATTCGTGTGGATGCACATGCATCAATTCCCCCTGAATTCGTGAGAAAGAACGTAGAGATTCTCGAATCAGGGGAAATGGTTTCCGGTGGACCAAGACCTAATATGATTGATGAGAGCACACCGTGGAAAGAAACCTTGCTTCTGGCAGAACAGTCTATGTTTGGAAGCAGTATGGCTTCTTATCGGAGAAGTCAGAAAAAACAATATGTCAAATCTCTGTTTCATGGCGCATATCGTAGAGAAGTACTGGAGAAAGTAAATGGGTTCGATGAACAGTTGGGAAGAACTGAAGATAATGAATTCCATTATAGAATTCGACAGGCAGGTTATCAGATTTGTTATTCACCGGAAATTATATCATACCAGCATGCCAGAAGTACACTTCCGGGTATGCTAAAACAGAAATATGGAAACGGATACTGGGTAGCTTTGACATTGAAAGCATGTCCTGGATGTCTGGCAATTTATCATTTTGTTCCGTTTGCGTTTATCGGAGGCATTATAGTAACTTCTGTACTTGCAGCTTGTCATCATTCACTTCTTGCAAAGATGATGTGGGGAGCGTACAGTTGTCTGGCGGTTATTATGTCATTAATGGCTGTCAAGGGAAAGAAGAAGTATTGGCAGGAATTGCTGCTTCCGTTTTTATTCTTTTTATTGCATGTTAGTTATGGAATTGGAAGTCTGGTTGGATTTTTAAAACTTCCATTCTGGAAGTACAAGAAATGCGAGAGGTAGGAAATGGGTGATTTAAGAGAAAAATTGGATCGTGTAAATATTAAGGATCTTCTTGCAATACCGCAGTTTATTTGTGCAATTCCTTTTGCAACTTTACTGAAAAGAAAAAGAAAAGATATGTGGCTGATTTGTGAAGATTATAATGAGGCACGAGATAATGGATATTGGTTGTACCGCTATATCAGACAAAATCATAAAGAGCAAGATGTTGTATATGCAATCAATAAGAAATCAGTAGATTATAAAAAGGTTGTCGGATTAGGTGAGGTGATTCAGTATGGAAGCTTTAAACACTGGATTTACTATCTGGCTGCGAGCAAAAATATTAGTTCTCAAAAGGGAGGAAAACCGAATGCTGCAGTATGTTATTTGTTGGAAGTATACGGAATTTTAAAAAATAAGAGAGTATTTCTTCAACATGGAGTAATCTGTAGTGATATGCCTTGGTGTTATTATAAGAATACAAAAATGAGACTATTCGTATGTGGCGCCCAAAAGGAATATGAATTTATCCGGGATACTTATGGATATCCAAAGAACTATGTGAAATATCTTGGCTTGACCAGATTTGATGGACTGCATGATTTCAAAGTAAAGGAGAATCAGATCCTTGTTATGCCTTCCTGGAGAGAGTGGATTGCAACTCCTACATCTAAATCCAAGAATTTTGATGATGTAAGTGATTTTAAAAAGACAGAATATTATCAGCAGTGGAATAATTTCCTGAACAGTGAAAAAATTAAGGAAACGCTGGAAAAACATAACCTTCAGATGATTTTTTATCCGCATCGGAATATGCAGAAATATCTGAAGGAATTCCATCCAAAATCCGACAGAATCACAATTGCAGACTGGAGAAAGTACGACGTACAGGGACTCCTGAAAGAATCAGCCTTCCTGATTACAGATTTATCCAGTATATTTATGGATTTCGGCTATATGAGAAAGCCGATGTTATATTTCCAGTTCGATATGAAGAAATTCAGAGAAGGACAGTATCAGCAGGGATATTTTGAATACAAGAGAGACGGATTTGGGCCTGTATGTGAGAAATTGGAAGAAGTTGAGCAGGAATTAGAAAAGGCGGCTGCTAACCAGCTTCAGAATGATGTGGAGTATCTGAGAAGGGAAGAAGTGTTTTTCCCATTATGGGATTCAGATAATTGCAAGAGAAATTATGAGGCTATAAAGGAAATCTGATATGAAGAGAATATTAATTGATGGAATGTCGAATAATATGGGGGGAATAGAAAAATTTGTACATACCCTGTATGAAATATTAAAAGATGACTGTAAAGTGGATTTTATAACAGTTGATGATAAAATACCATTTGAAGAGGAATTCAAAGCGAATGGATCAAAGGTCTTTCGGATTACTCCAAGATATGTTAGTGTCAAGAATTATAAAAAAGACATTGATAAAGTTTTTAAAATGAGACACTATGATATCCTTTGGTTTAATAAGACAACTCTCAGTAGCATTGATTGCCTGAAAGCTGCAAAAAAAAATGGAGTTTCAAAGATTATTTGTCATAGTCACTCTTCGCAGAATATGGGTGGAAAATTTACTATGATGATGCATTGCCTGAACAGGAAAAGGGTGGGAAGGTTTATTGATCAGAGAATAGCTTGTTCTCCGGAAGCAGCAGAGTGGTTTTTTGGAAAGAACCATAAGAATGTTATGATTTTTCAGAATGCTGTCGATATAAAGAAATATGAGCCGGATCAGAAAATAAGAGAAAAAATACGTTATGAACTTGGAGTGGAACAGAATTTTGTGATAGGTCATATCGGACGTTTTTCTCCGGAAAAGAATCATAAATTTTTAATTGATATCTTTGAAAAAGTGTCAGAGCAGACAAAAGCGGTTCTTCTTCTTTGTGGAGACGGAGCACTGAAAAATGAAATTCAGGAGTATGTGAAGGAAAAACAGTTAGTAGATCGGATATTCTTTTTAGGAATCAGAAATGATATAAACAGAATACTTCAGGCGATAGATTGTATTGTATTCCCCTCCGTTTTTGAAGGACTTCCCTTTGCACTTGTAGAAGCACAGGCAGCAGGAGTTCCCTGTGTTGTATCAGATACAGTAAGCAAAGACGCTGGACTTACAGAACTTGTGCATTTCCTGAGTTTGGATGCTCCATTAGAAGAGTGGAGAGATACAGTTCTGAACTATAAAGACTACAGGAAAGTCAGTGTCAAAAAGCAACTAGCAGATAAAGGGTATTCATTGGATGTAATGAAGCAGAAAGTAAGAGAGATTATTAATTCATAATAAGGCGGAAAAATAGCATGAGAGCAATTACTGATATTAAAGAGATGCAGCATATCGCATTGGATGTGCTCATTTATCTTGATAAAGTCTGTAGTAAATATGGACTTAAATATTTTATCGTAGATGGAACACTGCTCGGTGCGGTCAGACATAAGGGATTTATTCCGTGGGATGATGATATTGATGTCTGGATGCCACGAGCAGATTATGATAGACTGGCAGATGTTATACGACAGGATGGAGAAAAAAAATATAAATTTTGTACACCACAGAATACGAAAAAGTTTATTTATCCGTTTGGTAAGCTGATCGATGTCAGAACAGGACTTTTGGATGATACTAGTGCAAAATGCGAGATTGGAGTGCATATTGATGTATTTCCATACGATGGATTGCCAGGAGATAGTGAACCAGAATATAGAAAATTTGCAAAAAGATGTGTTTATCTTGCTGAACAGAGATATCCGGCATTTACAACCTGGAAACAGGCAAAAGAGAGAACCGATAAAGGACACTTCTATTTTGCAAAGTGGGTAATGCGAAAAATAATCGGTGGTTATAATATTGTAAAGATAATTGACTGGTATGCAAGAAAACATGCAAATACTTATCCACGTTTTATATGTTGTCTTCCAGCAGAATATAAATATGATCAGATTATGGATGCATCAATTGCAGATAATCTTACAGAGCTTGAGTTTGAAGGACATAAATTCAAAGCTCCGGCAGATTATGATACATATTTGAAAAAGTTATATGGTGATTACATGCAGCTTCCGCCGGAAGAGAATCGACAGCCTCATGCAAGAAAGGCCTGGTGGAAGTAATTGGAAAAAAAGAATAATGTAATTAAATGTATCAGATATAGTCTTTTTGTGTTGCACCTATGGATTGGAATTTTAGCACTTGTTAAAGGTAGCTTTGAAATTGCGTTGTTGTGCGTGACAGTATTCTGGTTTCATAATATTTTATTTAGTCTGGAAAGATGGAATAGCAGATTTATATTCTTCTTTTTTCATTGCATGATTTTTATGTTTTTAATGGTGCGGCCGATTATCAGTATATTTAAAGGTTATACCTGGAAGTATTATACAGATGTAGCATTAAGATTTACATTTGTGAGTCTGTGGATTACCCTGCTGTCAATGTTTGTTGGAGTGATAATGTATGAACAGTATCATGCTTGCGCATTAAAAAGATCTCGTTCTAAAACAATAATTTCAAAAAAAACTGTTAGATGGTATGAAACGGATGAGTTTAGAAAAAGTTTGCAGTTAATAGCTGTTATTGTTTATTGCATATCTTTTGTTGCATACTTTTATTTGCAGATGGAAAAATACATGTTTATGAGAGGGAAAGTATATAATGATTTTTATACAAGCTTTGAGAGCACAGCCCCATATATCGTGCAGTTCCTTGCAAGTTTTAGAACTTATAGCCTGGCAATATATTTGTCAACAGCACCAAAAAAGAAAAGCACATTTTTGATTCTGAGTTCTTTTATCTTAGCGGATTTCCCGGTACTTTTATACGGAAAAAGAAGTTTGATTATGACGGATGCACTTTTTATACTTGTGTATTATATTCTGCGTAATGGAATGGGTGAGCAAGAAAAGTGGCTTGGAAAGGTTGAAAAGACATGTGTTTTTATAGGAGCCCCGCTTGCACTTGTGGCAATGGGAGCAATGAACTATATAAGAGCAGGTTCATCTGTATCGACAAAAATATCAGATTTACTTCTTGATTTCTTTTTTAAACAAGGAGTTAGTTTTAACGTTTTAAATCTGGGATATGAAAGTATTCCGTTTTTACCACAGCGTAGATTTAGAAACTATACTTTTGGAAGTATCATCGATTATTTTGCACATGGTAGTTTCGCACAGAAATTTTTCCATGCGGAAGATTTAGGAAGTGGAAATAATTTATTGTGGGCTCTTAAAAGTAACAGTTTTGCTCATAATATGTCTTATATTGAAGCGGATGATTACTTAAAAGGACATGGTCTGGGGTCTTCTTATATTTTGGAGGTTTTTGCTGACTATGGGTATATAGGAATTATTCTATTTAGCATTCTGCTAGGTGTTATTCTGATTTGGTTTGTTAATGTAATGAGAAAGATGAATTTTGGATCAATGATCGTAATTAATATCATCATGAATATCTTTTTTATGCCAAGAGGAGAGGCAACAGGATGCATCACATTTCTTGTATATGCACAGTTTTGGGTAATTATTTTAGTGGCTTATATGGGAGCTGCTCTAATTGCTCGTACCTATTCGTATAAAAGTTTAAAAATGAAAGGAATTGAAGAAAATGTTTGAACATTTTGGAATTAAAGACATCTTTTGTGGTTTATGGAGATTTAAGTATCTGATTATTGCAGGTACAATTATTGGGGTACTTGGAGGCTACTTCTTTTTAAGTTCTGATAACGAAATTAATGAAGAACATAAAGAGTATTATATGTCAGAGACCTGGTATTTTGGAAATACAACTTCTGATGCACAGGATAATACGGAATCAGCTTTAAGACCGGCAAAAACGTTTAATGCTCTATTAGATTCCGATATGTGCAACGGATATGTAAAAGAAAGACTTTTGGAAACATATTCGGAAGAGGAGTTGCTTAAGATTTTTGGAAACGAAGGAAATGCAAATGGTTTTACCTGGAAAATCATGACAAAAAATATGAGTCATTTACTAGGGGATGGAGATGAATCTGTAAGCCTTGCCATGAAACTGGAAGACGAGGAATGTGTAAGGACAATTATGTCTATTTATGATGATTTTGCACATAAAGTGCAGCAGGAAATGCAAACTACATATCCGGGAATTACAGTAACAAATCTTGGAATGGGTGAGGAAATATATGTGTCTTCACCAGACGGTATGTCTGCAAAAGAAAGTTCGGTTCTTGGTGCAATGTTGGGGTTTGTAGTGTCGTGTATCATTGTATTCTTTATCTGTCTGTGGATGCCAACAGTGAACCGGAAAAGTGATTTTGATGAATATGGACTTTTTGTATTAGGAAAAGTGGAGGAAATAAAAAAATGAGACAGGAAAGATATGATGTTTCAGTGAATTTGAAAAAAAGAGAAGAAAATAAGAAAACAGCGTATAATATTATCGAAATATGTAAGAAGAATAATTGGAAAAAAATTGGAGTAGTATCAAGTACATCTTATAAAAAGGATAAGGTGATTGCAATACTTAGCCGTTCTCTAAAAAAGGCAGGAGAGACAGGAATTTCTTTCACAGAGATTGAGCCTTTGAAGATATATGCGGATGCGATTTATAAAATACAAGACTGTGATGCAGTAGTGCTGGCAGAAAAATATAATTATACAAAATTTAGTGACTTTGAAGATATGTTGCAAACCTTAAAAGAATATAATATTAATATTGTCGGAGTGGTTACTTTCTAGAAGGGATTTATATGAATATTTTATTTGTTGTCAATGCTTTGGGAAGTGGTGGAGCAGAAAAAATCTTTATGGATATTGTAAGCAATTTTGATTACAGTAGACATTCGGTTACAGTGGCTATGGTAGACCATTTCGGAATTTATGTAGCACAGCTACCAAAAGAAGTAAAGAAAAAATATATATTTGAACATGTTTCAACACCGGTATGGAAACGTAGATTTTATGGAAGTGTAAGTGTAATCGGTACATATATACTGCGGAAAATATCTCCAAAATATTTTTATGATCATTATATTGCAGGGGATTATGATGTAGAAATTGCATTTCTTGAAGGAGAGGCAACAAGCCTTGTAGCACAGTCGAAAAATCCAGATTCTGTGAAATATGCCTGGGTTCATACGGATATGATCAAGAATCCATGGACAGATAAATGCTATAAAAATTTTGAACAGGAAAAAGAAGTATATTCTAAATATGATCGTGTGATTGCTGTATCAAAGTCTGTAAAAGAGGCGTTTGAGAAAAAATTTGAGCTACCGGCGCAGGTTGTATATAATGCATTGGATGAAAAGGAAATAGAAAGAAAGACGTTACTATTTGAAGGCAATCCGAAATCAGAAGAGATTACTCGCCTAATCAGTATCGGTCGTTTGGAGAAAGTAAAAGGATTTGAGCGTCTGATCGAAGCGTTTGCTGAGTTGATAAAAGAAACTCCAAATGTGGAATTATATCTGGTAGGAGATGGATCCGAACGAAGTGGGTTGGAAAGGCTGATTGCAGAAAAAAAAGTTGGTGATAAAGTTAAACTTCTGGGATTTAAGTCAAATCCATATCCGTACTTAAAGTCCAGTGATGTTTTTGTGTGTTCCTCTTATGCGGAAGGATTTAGCACAGTTGTAACAGAAGCATTGATTCTTGGAATTCCTACAGTAACAACAGAATGTGCTGGGATGAGAGAACTGCTTGGTGATTCTGAATATGGACTTATTGTAGAGAATAGTACAAAGGGGATTCTCGATGGTCTTCGGAAAATGACAGGTGATCCTGTAATGCTTGAAGCATATCAGAAGAAAGCAAAAGAAAGAGGAAGAGCATTCTGTGTTGCAGATAGAATTAAAGAGATTGAGGCATTGATTGAACAGGATTGTGAGAAAAAGAGAAGAAGATGATGTAGTTTTGTTTGGATAACGAAGGGAAAGGATTACAGAAACTATGAAAAAATTTTGGCATTTTGCAAAGACGTCAGGTATTTATTTTGCCGGAACGGTTTTACAGAAGATTATCAGCTTCTTTTTGCTACCTATCTACACAAAATATATTAACCCTAAGGATATGGGAACATATGATGTTCAACTGGCATATGTAACGTTTTTATGTTCTGTATTATTCCTGAATATCTGGTCAGGAATTATGAGATACACGTTTGAGTATAAAGATGAAGAGCGTAAAAAGCCGATTACAACAGGTATGGCTATTTTTATGTGTTCTTCTGTTTTATATACAGTACTGTTTATTGTCGGAGCGTTTGTATTGAAGGTTCCATATCTTGAATGGATTTATCTATATGGAATTTTATCAAATGTGCAGACTTTATTAGGATATTTGGCCAGATGTTTTGGAAAAAATGCACTTTATGCAACAGCAGGACTTGGAACTTCAGTAGTTACAATGGCTTTCAATGTTCTACTGATTGTTGTATTTAGAATGGACTATTCTGCAATGTTCATTTCATCTTGCATTGGATTTTTGTTTAATGCAATTGTGCTTGGAATAGGAATTCGTTTTGATAAATTAATCTCTATCAAAGCATTTGATTTCGATTTATTTAAACGTTTGATTATTTTCTCTATTCCGTTATGCCTGAATTCAATTGCATTTTGGTTTTTGACAGCGTATAGCAGAGTGGCAATTTCAAATATTCTTGGAGAAGAACAGAACGGTATGTATGCAATTGCAGGAAAGTTCTCGTCGTTTATTACATTGTTCACGACTTGTTTCAATCTTGCATGGCAGGAAATTACTTATGTGACAGAAGCTAATGTGAATGATGATAGGAAAGGATTTTACACTCAGGCAATCAATTATTATATGCGTTTTTTGGGAATGGGAGTATTACTTTTGATACCCGTTGTATATGTAATCTACCCGTTCTTCATTAATGAAAGTTATAGTGCAGCAAAAGTATACGTTCCACTTTATCTTTTCGCAACAATTGCGTCGGTGATCAGTGAATTCCTCGGCGAAATCTTTACAGCTACGAAAATGAATAGGTATTTATTCTGGACAACTGTAACAAGTGGTACATTAAATGTGATTTCAGTCCATGTACTTATTCCAATTTTGGGTGTACAGGGGGCAAGTTTATCTCTTCTTATTGGATTCTGCGTGAATACAGTTATGAGATTGATTATTCTGAGAAAAGAAATTTCTATCTCACTGGATCTGAAATTTCTTGGATTCTTTATTTTACTTGCGGTTGTTGTAAGTATGGTATATATTCACGGAGCAATCTGGAGCAATATTATCAGCTTTGTAATAGTGGGAGTAATTTGCCTGTTTGTGTTTAAAGATATTCTGTTACAGATTCTTCAGTCAATCCAATTAAAGAAAAATAGAAAAGCATAATATTTATTAGTAGAATATAGAGCAAGGGGATATCCTGTATTGTGTTTCAATCTAGGTACACAATACAGGATATAATTTTATAATCCTATTCGCTTCGTATAGATAATTAAAAGAAAATCAGACAATATATCAGAAGCTGTCATTATTTGGCAGCTTCTTTTTTTAAGAGCTTTTTGAGAGAAGTATCTTTTTATTTTCTTATTAATTCTTATTAATTACTTAATTTTTTATTGTAATTTAATATGGTTCGTGTTTTAATAAAAAAGATTGTTTGATTTTCAAGTGATATTATTACTTATGAAGATCAAAGAAATACTAAGGAGAATAATAATGGGATTTACAAGTGTGATATTTTTATTTCTGTTTGTTCCAGTGAGCATTATTTTGTATTATCTGATGATAATGTTGGAGAAAATTAGAATTTTAAAAAAGATGAGGATAAGAGACATTGTATTAGTGTTAATAAGTATTTTCTTTTATGGTTGGGCAGGTTTGGATGGAGTAAAGTTCATATCTGTTTATGTAGTTGGGGTATTTATAACGGGAAAACTAATTGGATTGGTCAAAAAGAAAAAGTATATAAAATATGGAGTCCTTTTTACAGGAATTTTTGCACTGGTTGGATTGCTGTATTACTATAAATATATGGATTTTACGGTAGCAATATTGAATTCCTATATTTCAAAGAAAATAATCTGGAAAACCTCCTGGGTACCATTAGGAATTTCATTTGTAACATTTTCGGCAATTTCATATATTACAGATGTATACAGAGGAGATGCAAAGTCGGGGAGTCTGCTGGATGTTGCATTATATTTGACATTTTTCCCCAAAGTTGTATCTGGACCAATTGTATTATGGAAAGATTTTGAAGGAAAGATAGAACATCGGAAAACAAGTGTAGATCTTTTCTTTAATGGTTTGAATAGAATTATGATTGGTTTTGGAAAAAAACTGATTCTAGCTGATTATTTTGGTACAGTAGTAGCATCAATACAGGAGCAGGTCACATATGGAATTGATATACCAACAGCATGGGGGTGTGTACTACTCTATACTTTGCAGATTTATTATGATTTTTCAGGATATTCTGATATTGCAATTGGGTTGTCAAATATATTTGGTCTTGAACTAGATGAAAATTTCCGATTTCCATATACAGCAGTATCAATTACAGATTTTTGGAGAAAATGGCATATTTCGTTAGGAACCTGGTTTAAGGAATATATTTATATTCCATTAGGAGGAAATCGAAAAGGATGGATACGTACACTTGTCAATCTTGGTATCGTGTTTCTGATAACCGGTATCTGGCATGGGGCCGGAGGGAATTATATTTTTTGGGGAGCTTTACATGGAACAGTTCGAATTCTGGAAAAATGTATAGAAAAGAAGGAGTTGTATATAAAGATTCCAAAAGCATTAAAATGGATTTTTACAATGCTGATTGTAAGTATAGGTTGGCAGGCTTTCAGGTTTAGCAATATTAAAGAATTATTTGACTATTATAAAATTCTGTTTGGAATTGTCAGATTTGATGCAAGCAATATATTTTACCAGTTTGTGTATTTTTTCGACAAGAAAGCAATTATTTTATGTACAGTAGGAATCTTAGGCGCAACAATATTTAGCGTGGATAGAATGAAAAGAGCAGTGAATTATTTACAGAAAAATAGTGTTGGATTAATAATTCAAGAGATTGTATTGCTTGGAGTGATGATTGTTTCGGTAATCTGTATAGTGAATTCTACATACAGTCCGTTTATTTATTTCAAATATTAGGAGTGAATTAATTGAAGAAAATTAAAATTGGTACAATAATTATTTTTGCATTATTGCTTTTTATTCCTCTTTATAAATTTAATTTTCAGGAAAATGCAGTATCAGAAATAGATAACCGAATGTTGACTAAGAATCCTTTTTGTGCTGACTCGGAGAAAGACAAGGATGATTCAGAGGAAAAAGATACTTCAGAAGATGAGGAAGAAAAAATTACAGAAATACTCGAAAATTATGTTCAGGATAGAATTGGTTTTAGAGAGGATATGATCTATCTGTATACAGTAGCGAATGATCGGTTGTTTGACAAAATGGTTCATCCGACATATACATATGGGAAAGACGGATATGTATTTTTCAAGTTAACAAAAGAACCTGATTTTGGCGAATATCATATCGCATTTGTGGATGCAATAGAAAAGATTCAAAAATATTGTGAGAGCAGAAATGTCCCTTTCTTGTTTGTTTTTAATCCGGCGAAAGTAACTGTCCTTCAGGATGAACTACCTGCTGGAATAAATTATAATAATGACTGGGTAAAAACATATATGTCTGAGTTGGATGATCAAGGAATTAATTATGTTGATAATACCTCATTGCTCGAAGAAAAGACAGATGAGGGAGAGGTGGTGTTTAATAAAACATATAATGCAGGTCATTGGAATGATCTGGGAGCATTTTATGGATGTAATAATATTCTGACAAAGATGCAGACATGGTATCCACAATTACATATAAATGAAAAGAGCGAGTATAATATAAAGGAGAAGTTAAATACAACTTTACAAGTATCAGAATTTCCAATTCATGAATATGAACCGATTTTTGAATTAAAATCAGCGGTTGAAGATATTACAAAAGATTATGAAGATGATCTATATGTTGATGATCAGTATAGGCATTTTCAATATGTGATTAATGAAGATAGAAAAGAGGAGGGAGCACCAAAAGCTTTAGTATTTCAGGGAAGTTATATGAATGGAATGGGATATAAATTTCTTGAAAATAGTTTTGGTGAGTATATTTCTGTACACGATTATCGAAATATAACTTATTTTGACTATTATTATAATATTTTTCAGCCGGACTGTGTTATTTTTGAACTGGCTGAATATACGTTGGAGCCAGTTTATTTTACTCAATACGATATGGAACATATAGAATTAAATCCAAATGAGCAAGATATAGAAGAACAGGCAGAGGTGATATCTGAATCATTGAATCAAGAGGATGTAGCAGTTGGCAGAAGGGGAAATCTATGTGACATAACAGTAACGGGAATTGATGGAAATGCAACATATGTATATATGAAGATGAAAGGTTGCACCTATGATATGAGGAAAAATGAAGATGCTTCTTATAGTGTAACGATTGATAGCAAGAATTATTGGAATGACGTTGAATTTATTACATATCAGGCCGGAAAAATAACGAAATATTCGCTTGTTCAGTAGATTACAGGTAATTCTAGACTTGACAATAACATTGTCTTGTCCTTCCCATCATGTGTGCCTCCTAAATTAATTGATTCGGTTAGAGTATATCATCAATAAGATAGAAGAATTGCTCTACCCTCTTTTTGAGTCACTTACCTAAAAAAGCAAGGCAATTTAAAAATTGTCTTGCTTTTTAAATATAAAGGTGCTATACTACCTGTAGTTCACGAAAAAGGAGAAATAAAAGTACATGAACAAACAAGAACTTGATTTACTGAACATCATAAAAAAAGAAGCATATGTAAATCAAAGACAGTTATCAGAAGCTTCTGGTTATTCACTTGGTAAAGTGAATACTTCATTAGCAGAACTTGTGAAAGCTCGTTATCTGAATGTAGATTATAGATTGACCGAACAGGCAAAAGAGTTATTTACAGAGAATAGACCAAATCAGGCAGTGATTCTTGCAGCTGGAGCGGGAATGCGAATGATACCGATTAATACAGAAGTGTCCAAGGGAATGCTTGAAGTAAGAGGTGAAACCTTAGTAGAACGACTGATTAAACAGTTGAAAGAAAAAGGAATCCATAAGATCACTATCGTTGTTGGATTTATGAAAGAACAGTATGAATACCTGATCGATGAGTATGGAGTAGAGCTGGTTTATAATAAGGAATATGCAGTAAAGAACAATCTGTTTTCGTTGGCAAAGGTAAAAGATAGATTGGAAAATGCGTATATTGTACCGTGTGATCTTTGGTGCAGAACAAATCCTTTCTCAGAGACTGAACTGTATTCCTGGTACATGATTGATGAGATGCCGGATGAGGATAGTACGATTCGTATGAATCGAAAGATGGAATTAAAAGCAGTTGGTGATTCGGAAGCTGGTAATCATATGGTAGGAATTGCTTATATCAATAAAGAAAGTGCAAGAACTTTAGAACAGAAAATCAGTGAAATGAAAGAACATCGCAGATATTACAATTCATTTTGGGAAGATGCAGCAATGGAGAAAGGGAAAATGATTCTTTTTCCGAAAGAAGTAAAAAAAGGAGATGTTCTGGAGATTAATACATTGGAGCAGTTGAGAGATCTTGATGAGAATTCAGATCAGCTGAATTCAGAACTTCTTGATATTATTGCAGAGACGCTTTCTTGTGAACAGAAAGAAATCACAGAGATTGAACCCCTGAAAAAAGGAATGACTAACCGTTCGTTCCGCTTCCGTTGTGGTGAAAAGCGTTATATCATGAGAGTTCCGGGAGAAGGAACGGATAAGATGATTAATAGAAGCCAGGAGTATGATGTTTATCAGGTGATTGGTCCGAAAGGAATCTGTGATCCAGTTCGATATATGTCGAAAGAAAAAGGGTATAAGATTACAGAATTTTTAGAAGGTGCAAGGAATTGTGATGCAGAAAATGAAAATGACGTGAAAGCATGCATGAAGTATCTGAGAAATGTACATGAGCAGAATCTGAAAGTAGATCATTCTTTTGACTTGTTTGAGCAGATTGAAAAATATGAACAGTACAGGAATGGAGAGAAATCCATTTATCGCGATTATGAGAAGACAAAGGAAAAAATGTATGAACTGAAATTCTTTGTTGATCAGCAGAAAAAAGAGTATACATTAACTCATATTGATGCAGTTCCGGATAACTTTCTCTTTGTGGATGACAGGATATATCTTATTGATTGGGAGTATTCAGGAATGCAGGATCCACATGTAGATATTGCTATGTTTGCAATTTATGCATTGTATGAGAAAGAACAAATTGATCGTTTGATTGATGCTTATTTTACAGAAGGGTGTCTGGAAGAAGTCAGAACAAAGATATATTGCTATATAGCAATCTGTGGTTTCTTATGGAGTAACTGGTGCGAATATAAGAGAATCCTCGGAGTGGAGTTTGGTGAGTATTCTCTGAAACAGTATCGTTATGCAAAAGAATTTTACAGGCTTGCAAAGGAGAGAATGGAAAATGACTAGAAATGCTATTATCATGGCTGCCGGAATGTCCTCAAGATTTGCACCATTGTCACTGGAGACGCCGAAGGCGCTTTTGAATGTGAAAGACGAAATTATGATTGAACGTCAGATCGGACAGCTGAGAGAAGCAGGAATTGATGAAATTGTTATCGTAGTCGGATATTTGAAAGAAAAGTTTGAATATCTGAAAGAAAAATATCATGTGATTCTTGTTGAAAATCCATATTACAAACAAATGAATAATTTTTCTACTTTGTATGTTGCGAGAGAATATTTGAAAAATACCTGGATTTGCTCAGCAGACAATTATTTCACAGAAAATGTATTTATGGAAGAAAGTGAAAATGCATTTTATGCTTCTGAATATGCAGATGGTGCTACAGAAGAGTGGTGTATCAAGACTGATAATGCAGGGAAAATCATAGGGGTTCAGATTGGTGGCGAGAATGCATGGGTGATGAAAGGTCATGTATTCTTTAATGAAAAATTCAGTACACAGTTGCTGCCGTATCTTGAAGAAGCTTTTCAGAAAAAAGAACTGTGGGATGAATACTGGGAAAATCTTTATATGGCGCATATGGATGAAATGGAAATGTATATCAGAAAGTATGATGCCGGTATTATTGAAGAGTTTGACAGTATTGATGAATTAAGGGAATTTGATGTAAAGTACAAAGAATGTACGGGCAGCAAAGTACTTCGGGAAATTTCAGAGAAACTGAACTGTCCGGAAGGAAAAATGACGCAGATGAAACCAGTAAAATCCAATGGAGAAGTGATAGGATTTGAGTTTTTTTGTGATGGTAAGAAGTATGAGTATTCTTATACATCAGGATTAAAGACAAGGTAAGTCGGAAAGGAAAGCAAATGGAAACGAAACAGACAAAACAGACAGAGACAAAGAAGGTTGACTGGCTTATTACATTATTGCCATTAGGACTTATTGTGGTCTTATGTATTTTATTCTTCTTTAAGCCAGAACAATCCAATCAGGTGCTTAGTCAGATTAGATATGTATTTGGTGATACTTTTGGAACTTATTATCTTGTGATTGGATTAGGTGTATTCCTGTTATCTATTTATGTAGCAACATCAAAGTATGGAAATATTGTTTTAGGAGCTCAAAATGAAAAACCAAAATATTCATTCTTCGCGTGGGGCTCTATGATGTTTACAGCAGGACTTGCGGCAGACATTCTGTTCTATTCTTTCTCAGAATGGGTTATGTATGCGACAGACCCGCACATTGCAGAACTTGGAAGTATCCGTGAATGGGCAGGCGTTTTCCCGATTTTCCACTGGAGTTTGATTCCGTGGGGATTCTATCTTGTGCTTGCAGTTGCTTTTGGATTTATGCTTCATGTACGAAATCGTGAAAGACAGAAATATTCTGAAGCCTGCAGACCGATTCTTGGAAAACATACAGATGGAATGCTGGGAAGAATCATTGACCTGCTTGCAGTATTTGCTCTGATTGCGGGAACAGCAACAACATTTAGTATTGCGACACCTTTGATGGCAAGTATTATTAATGAACTGTTTCATATCGAACTGAGCCGTACAGTTGTAACGATTATAATCATTTTGATTACATGTGTTATTTATACTTATTCTTTGTTACATGGATTTAAAGGAATTAGTTTTCTTGCGAAAGCCTGCGTATACCTGTTCTTCGGATTGCTTTTGTTTGTATTACTTTTTGGAGGAGAAACAAAATTCATTATTGAAAATGGTTTTGCATCTCTTGGAAAAGTGGTTCAAAATTTCTTTGAGCTTTCAACGTTTACAGACCCGGAAAGAACAACATCATTCCCACAGAACTATACAATCTACTATTGGGCATACTGGATGGTATGGTGTGTGGCAGCTCCGTTCTTTATCGGAAACATTTCCAGAGGAAGAACAGTTCGTCAGACCATTCTTGGAGGATATGTATTTGGTGTTGGATCAACAATTGTAAGCTTCATTGTTCTTGGAAATTATTCTCTTGGAAAACAGATCAGGGGACAGATGGATTTTATCGCTGCTTATGAGAAGACGGGAGATCTGTATACAATGATTATTGGAGTAATACGTTCTCTGCCTTGTGCACCGTTTGTACTTGCTCTTGTGTTGATTACGATGATTGCATTTTATGCAACTTCATTTGATTCAATTGCATTGACAGCATCTTGTTACAGCTACCATAGACTGGGAGAAGATGAGACTCCGAACCGACTGATTCAGCTGATGTGGTGTATCCTGCTGATTCTCCTTCCAATCGCACTTGTGTTCTCAGAAAGCTCGATGAGTAATTTGCAGTCAGTAAGTATCATTGCGGCATTCCCAATTGGCGCAGTTATTGTGTTGATTGTGCTGAGTTTTATGAAGGATGCAAAGAAATTTATGGAAGAAAATGAAAAACAGAGGAAAAAGTAAGAGGATAAAAAGAGAGATATCAGTGCGTAATGCATTGTTATCTTTCTTTTTATAGTTTTGAAAGTTTTTAAAATGTATTCTTCCATGTAGACAACTTCACTCAAACAGTGTACAATAAGATGGTATATAAGTTTAAGACAACAAAAGAAGGGGTAATTATATGAAAGCAAAGAAATTAGCGGCAGTAGCATTATCACTGTGTCTTACAGTGCCAATGTTCAGCACAATTGTAAGTGCAGCTGATGGTTCTCTGATGTTCTCTGATCCACAGACAAAGGTTGGAGAGGAAGTAAGTGTAGATCTTGTTGTGAGATCTGGAAATTCAGCTGTTGGAGATGCAGATATTACAATGAGTTATGATACTTCTGCACTTCAGTTTGAAAGCGGAGAGGGTGTAACAGCAGACAGTGATGGCAAGCTTACATACTCAGGAAGCGGAGACGGAACAGCGACAGAACTTCGTACTACAATGACGTTTAAAGCATTGAAGATGGGAGATACAACGATCACAGTTGACAGCTCAAAGGCTTATCTGTATTCAGATGAGACATTGACATTAGACCAGGGATCTTCCGCAATTAAGATTGAACAGGCAGATGATGGTTCAACAGAGATTGAGGCAAATGGAAGTGAATCAACTGGCGCAGCTACTGATATTACGGTAAATGTGAATGGAACAGATTATAACTTCTCAGAAGAATTTGCAACATCTGCGATTCCGGTAGGATATAGTGAGACTACAAAGACATTCAATGGAGAAGAGCACAAGTTTGTTGCTAATGAGGCTGGTGTTACACTTGGATATTTGGTAGATGCTTCCGGAGAAGGAAAGTTTTTCCTCTACAATGAGGACGATTCTACATTTGTTCCATATACAGAATTGAAGATTTCTGATACAACATCAATTATTCTTTTAGCAGATAATGGGGGAGTAAAACTTCCGGATTCATACCAGGAAGGGGAACTTACAGTAGCAGATCAGACATATCCATATTGGGCAAATCCAGAGAATGATCGTTATGATCTTCTGTATGCAGTGAATACAAGAACAGGTGAAAAAGGGTTCTATCAGTATGATTCACAGGATGGAACTTATCAGAGTGTAGATGTTCAGACAACAGACAGTACAAAGAAGGAAGCAAAAGGGATTGTTGGAAAACTGGAGTCGCTTGTAAAAGAGCATCCAATTGTTCTTCTGGCTGGCGGAGCACTCATCGTAGTTGTATTACTTGTTCTTATGATTATGTTTGCAGTAAAACTTGTGCATAGAAATCAGGAACTTGATGATTTGTATGACGAGTATGATATTCCTTTTGAAGATGAAGAAGATGACTTCGAGAACTAATTAGTATTAGTCGGGCAATGCAGGTAGAGAAGTAATATATTTTATTCTGGCTGCGGTCAGAGGTTAATGTATTGAATAAAAGAATAATACTAAGGTATATATAGACCACTGGCAGGTTATGTAATCGGTCAGTGGTCTTTTTCCTTGTGATGTGGTGTTTTAAGATGGGAAGGAAAGCGGTTGCAAAGCAGATATTTATTAGTGGATGATTTATTCGGTTAATAGCAATATAGTTATGCGGAGAATGTAAGGGCGTGTATTAGTGTGAGATAGAAGAACAGCGATTGACTTTACAAAAATATATTTAAAATGCAACATTATAATGACCTTGGAGAGGGTCTTAAAAAAACTACTACTATAGATAATATAAGGAAGAATATAGATGAAAAAAGGCGGAATATATACAGGTTACGTGGAGAGTGTTGATTTTCCTAATAAGGGAAATGTGGTAGTCAGGACGGAGGAAGACGGACAGGTTATAGAAGAAAAGGCTGTTGTAAAGAATTCCATACCGGGACAGACAGTTAAGTTTATGGTAAACAAGAAGAAACACGGCAAATGTGAGGGAAGACTTCTTGAAGTTGTCTGTCAGGCAGATACAGAAACTAACGAAAGATGTGAGCATTTTGGGAAATGCGGTGGCTGTGTATACCAGACTGTAAGGTATGAAGAACAGTTAAAGATGAAAGAGGCAGCAGTTAAGAAGCTTCTTGACCCTGTTATAAATACAGAATACGAGTGGGAAGGAATAATTGGAAGTCCGGTATCAAGCGAATACCGCAATAAGATGGAATTCTCATTTGGTGATGAGGTAAAAGATGGTCCTATAGCCTTAGGTTTACATAAGAGAAACAGTATGTACGACATAGTCACAGTAACAGGCTGTAAGATTGTTGATAATGATTACAGAAAAATACTTAAGTGTGTATATGATTATGCACTTGAAAAAAATCTGACATACTACCATAAGATGAAGCACGAGGGCTATTTAAGACATTTGCTTGTAAGAAAGGCAGTAAAAACAGGACAAATTCTTGTGGATATCGTAACAACTACAGTGAATGATATTCCGATGGATGAGCTGGCAGACAGATTAAAGTCGCTGTCACTTGACGGACAGATAACAGGCTTTTTACACACTTACAATGACAGTGTTGCCGATGCGGTAATAAATGAAAAGACAGAAGTAGTATTTGGAAGAGATTATATCGAAGAGGAGCTTCTTGGACTTAAGTTTAAGATTACAACATTTTCATTCTTCCAGACTAATTCACTTGGCGCAGAGGTTCTTTACTCAAAGGCAAGAGATTATGTCGGAACAACTAAGGATAAGGTTATCTTCGACCTGTACAGCGGAACAGGAACGATAGCACAGATACTTGCACCTGTTGCAAAGAAGGTTATCGGCGTTGAGATAATACCGGAGGCTGTTGAGGCTGCTAAGATTAATGCCGGAATAAATGGTCTTACTAACTGTGAATTTATCGCAGATGATGTACTTAATGCACTTGATAACATAAAGGACAAACCGGACTTCATAGTCCTTGACCCACCAAGAGATGGTATTAATCCAAAGGCACTTAAGAAGATAATTGATTATGGCGTGGAGTCAATGGTGTACATTTCCTGCAAGCCTACAAGCCTTGCAAGAGATTTGGTTATGTTGCAGGAGAGTGGATATGAGGTTAAGAAGGGCTGTTGTATAGATATGTTTCCGAATACTGGACATTGTGAGTCAATCGTGCTATTGTCCCGAAAAGATAAATAGAAGCCTGAAAGTGGCATAAGAAAAACAAAGAATTCTATGATGTTATAGTGCTATATTTATGCTAAATGTATTTTGAAATGAGGAGGGACTTTTATTTGAAAAAGAAAAAAGATGAAGTAACTATCCGTTCCAGTGCAGCAGAATATTTAACCTATATTGCTTCTGTCGGTGACCAGCAGGACAGTTTTGAAATGCGCTATGAGGATGAGAATATATGGCTCACACAGAAGATGATGGCCACGTTATATGATGTGGATGTTCGTACAATCAATGAACACATTAAAAAAATTTATTCCGATTCAGAACTTGAGGAAGATTTAACTATCCGGAATTTCCGGATAGTTCAAACGGAAGGTTCTCGTCAGGTTACACGTGATACCAAGCATTATAATCTTCAAATGATTATTGCAGTCGGCTTTAAAGTGAATAATGAGCGTGCAGATGCAGACAAGCCGCAAATGGGATTAACTACTTGGGCATCAGCACCGGATGGCAAAATAGTAAAAAGTGATGTAAGCATTGTAAAAAACTATCTAAGAGAGGAAGAAATGCGTTCGTTAGAACGTATTGTATCAGCATATCTGGATTTGGCAGAGGACCGTGCAGAGCGTCACATTCCAATGACGATGGAGGATTGGTCAAAGCGTCTTGATTTGTTTCTGATGGCAGCTGACAGAGAGGTTCTTCAGGATGCAGGAAAAATTACAGCGGAGATTGCCAAGGCAAAAGATGAAACTGAATTTGAAAAGTACCGTGTCGTTCAGGACAGATTATTTATGTCTGACTTTGATAAATATATGCTGGAATTAGAGGAAAATGCAAAGAAATAAAGCGTTGATTTTAGGTCGAAAATGCCTGCATTATTATAGTAGCAAAGGGTATGTATTGACCACTTTCCGAATACTTCAATAGTTAAGGTCTCAACTTTGCTATTGAATATGAGTGATTTTCAAAGTGTATATTTTGAATTTCAGCGAGTGTAGACTTGTTTCCTTTTTAATATGATATTTTTCAACGAACAAGCGGTTATTCTGACATCAATCAGGAGGTGTTGTTTCATTGTGAGTTAATTGTGTTAATTTCTGTGAAAAAGAATTTACATGAAAATGATATAGTACATGAAGTTCAGGCATTGAAAAATGCATCAAAATTATGTCGGTGTGTAGATAATAG
>ERZ1034901.243-NODE-243-length-45628-cov-92.099862_pt1 | contig 45628 bp, 50 predicted proteins | sample MGYA00520628_ERZ1034901 | MGnify/ENA primary metagenome ERZ1034901 (study PRJEB33766, sample SAMN09781783) | gut metagenome | biome: gut microbiome | host: Homo sapiens | place: Madagascar | study: EMG produced TPA metagenomics assembly of the PRJNA485056 data...
GAATCGCAATTGCGATTCCTTCCCGAGGGTGATATATGGCGCACGCCCCGCTCAGTCCTTGTTTTTCCCGACCGCACGAGGATCCGTCGCCGAGGACGGCAGCATCGTCTTGCCGCTGGCCACGCCTCTGAGTTGCTTGGTCATCACAAGATACTTGAATGAGTCTGATGGGTTGGTGGACTCCGTAGGCAGCTGCTCCACCGGTAACTTCTCGCTTTTCTTATCCTTGAACACAACCCCGTTCCTGACCACAGTCCTTGCCTTCTCCAATGACAGCTTCAGATGCTTGGCCGCATACGCGTCGATGCGAATCACCGGCAACCGTGGATTACGCTCACTCATTATCTCCTGCATAAATGAATATTCCTCCGGCTGCCCGATGTTGCCCTGGTTGATGGACATAAGCTGCACCGTCCACCCTGTACGGCGGCCGGATTCATCATATTCAATAGCCTTCTTTAACTTGCCGACCTGATCCTCACCCACGGACTTGTAGGAGTTGCCTGCACGGTCATAGTACAGCATCAGGGTCTTGCGCCTCACAGGTGCGAAGAAGGCGCGGAACTTCTCTCCAAGGTCAGGGACATATTCAGGCGCAAGAGTGTAGAGGAACTTCACAACACGCAGGCACGAGCGTCCCTTCTCGGTGTCATTCTGGGCGATGGACATCGAGCACATATTCCCGAAATCCACTCCTGCGATGAGCGGTTTGTCCAGATCGAGATATTTCAGCACCCTGCAATCCTCCTGATCAAGCAGTCCGAATCCATCGTAGGCTTCCTCATCCGTGCCGTCATAATAGAAGTGGCGTTCACTCAAGGAGGTGTAGAAGCGGTCGCCTGATTCCAGGGACGGGCGCATAGAGAGGATGGCCGTGTTCAGATCAGGAAGCTTACCCGAGATGGCATCCCCGAACCATTGCTCAGTGAGAATGTCCACATTGATGTAGGAGGATGCCAGCATAAAGAACGTCCTGGCTTCCTTACGCATCCTAAGTTCAGTCCATCGGGCTTTCCACTGTTCGGCCACACGGCATTTGCTCCGGTAGATGTTCAGATCCTCGTTGCTGTGCGTCTTCAGCCATTTGTCTTTTGCGGCTGCCGCCTCGTGGAGACACTCGTTATAGACCAGACCGGCCTTAAGCACAAGGACGATGGCCGGGATGTCCATATTGTGGGCATATTTCAGGATCCAGTCATATTCCCCGATGTGCGTGGTGTCCGGCATATCGGTGGTGAAACTGAACCCTCGGTAGAAGACACTGAGACCATATTCCTGCCTGTAGCCACGGACTGCCTTCAGCAGGTTGGAGATCTTGTCTTCCCGGAAATATTTCACCTCATCTCCGAAGACAAAGACGTAGGAGGCTCCGGCAAGGGTGGCAGGGCGGTCGAGGGAGCCGAACCGGATGTTGGTGCCGGTGTAGAAGATGATGGTGCGTTTGTAGGAGACCAGCTTGTTGAAAGGCTTCCAGAAATGGGGTTTCAGCCAGTCCGGAAGGGATGCCTTCTCCGCCTCGGTGAATGTCGGCGGCTCCTTCTCGATGACATAGTGGACTCCTTCACGCAGGCCTTTGCGCTCCAGTCCCTCCAGAACGGAAGGGAGGATGTTGGCGTTCAGGTTCGTGAACGTGTCGGCCACCCAGACGACGGGCGCTCCTGGCATATCATAGATGACATCCAGCAGTCTTTCGGCCTGGATGTCGGTTGTCTTGGCACCGCCACGCCCCACGACATTGAGGTTCTGACAGGCACCGGCCAGCGACACGATCTGGGCGAAAGGGTTCTGGTACTGGACGGAGGCGGCTTGTGTGGATTCAGGTTTAACTCTCTTCCTTTGCATCCTCAAGGTATTTTACGATGTCGAGATCAACGATGCCTGCATCGGTCCTGAGCCGTCTCTTGACGGACTCCGGAGCGACCACGGTGTCAATCTGCCTTTCCAGCTCATCACGGTTGGCTGCCGGAAGTCCGATGGATTCTGGCGTTGCGGAAAGCAGACGGAACATCGGCTGGTAGATTTCAGCCGGAAGCTTGGCCGGATCATCTTTGTCCAGCTGGAGGGCACGAGCCTTGTTGGCAAGGATGTCAGCGGCCACGGCATAGTCCTTCGATGTCTTGGCGGCGTCCCTCGCGGCGACATAGAGTGTGTCGAACTGATCCGCCATCTTGTTGCGCATCGCCTCTTTGGAGACCTTGCGGTTGCAGTAGAAGAGTTCCACGGCTTCTGAATATATGTCCGCGGCCCGTTGGTAGGGAATGCCGAAAGGAGCGCTGGTCAGGAACTTGATCGTCCTCCTTTTGCCATACTGGCCGTCCAATGAATATATCAGCGTCAGCAGGTCGATGTAGATCTGTTCCTTGTCGGAAAGGTTGCCCTTTGAGCCGGAGGCGATATATTCCTGAATCTTCTCGAAAGCGCCTTCTTTCTCGGCACCTCCGAACAGATCCAGCTTTGAGATGGTGAAGCTTTTGTCCCGGACAATGTCGCGGAACTGCTCGATGGAGTCGGCGTCGCCACCCATAGCTCCACGCACGACGGCAAGTTCGATCTTGGCCCTCTTCTCCAGCTGGCCGCGTTTGATGGCATTGCTGATCCGCTGATCATCTATCGTGACGGGATCAGCCAAGATGACATCCAATTGCCTTTCTGTGATGTCAAGGAATCCGGCCAGTTCGGCATCAGTCCAGCCGATGGCCGCAAGGGATGAAAGATCATCGAGAAGTTCGGTTGTCAGTTCCTTCATATTCTTCAATCATTCGGTTTATCTCATCGAGCGTCATCTTCAGGCGGGCAAGCCTATCCTCCCTTGACACTTTCAGGTCAGGGCGGTCGCCTTTCTTGATTTCCCGCTCCGCGCGCCAGATGGAATCCTGGACATTGCGCCTTTTCTGAATCAGGGTTGTGACCGGCATCCGCCGAAGTTCACCCATCTTCCTTGACAAGGCGAAAATCGGATGTTTGCCAAGAATCCGGTGATGCTCCTTGTAGTATTGAAATTCAGTGCGGGAAACTGAATTTTGATAAAAATTTCTTACCGTTTTTTCCGCGGCCTCGAAGCACTCTTCCGGAGTGGTGCATTTGAACAGATCCTCGTGGGCGTTGACATAGTTGTGCCACGATGTGATCATATCAGCGGCAAGGGCCTTCAGTTCGGTCGGGCAATCAGGTTCGGAGAGGAACGGCCAGTCTTCCCGGAACCGCCCGCCTTTCGTCAATGTCTGCGAGAACGGAACCTCTGTGGCGAACGGAAGCAAAGCTTTCTTCAGGAGGTGTGAATATTCCTTCGGCGCCTTCCTGACAAGAGCGTCGAGCCACTTGTTGGGCGCGTATATGCTCAAGAGCCGAAGTCCTTCAGTGACCTCGGCTCCCGAACATATCCATCTGTCAATCTCGTTACTCATTCAGCAGGTACTGGTCAATCAGATGTGTGATGGCCGCATAGCCTTGAGGAGTGGCGAACACGAACTTCTTGCGGACGAACGCCTCGATGACAAGATGTTCGCAAGGATTCGCGCGATAGACCGGAGTCACGATGTTGCCGAACCGGAATCCGGCCTCGATTGGTCTATGGAGATTCTTCTTGAAGTAGTCCTTCAGGAACTCCTCCGCTGTCTGGTCTTGCGCCGGAAGCATCTCCACCAGTTTCTCCTTGGAGAACTGTTTCGGCAGCCTTTCGCTGAAAACCTTGTTGCCTTGAACGTCAAGGAACACAAGCGGTGTGGCCAGTTCTCCGATGGAAATCTTGGCGCAAGGAACGCAGTTGGCCGGCACGAGGATGAAATCATCGGAGATATTGTTGTCGGCGATGATTCCGGCAAGAATGTCACGGATGTCAGCGTCCGGTTCAACCGTGATGACAACAGGCTTGACACCTGTCATCTTCTCCCAGACTTTGGACAACTGGCCGTCCGTGCCCTCGTAGGCACAGACAACCAGATTCGTTCCGCCGCTTACAGGGTTGCCCGCAACCTTGCCTTCGACGGCTTTTGTGTCGATCTCAGACATCCGCTAAGCTCCTCCGGTCGCGCTTGTGGCGTCCTCGGCGATCTCCGGCATCTCTCCGGCATATTCACCGGCCAGGAACTTGTCAGGCAACGCCTGCTTCCAGGTAAGAGTCCTCTTTGTCGCCTCACCGTCCATCTTGGTCTCAAGAGACAACCTGAGCGGGTTGCAGACACGTCCCATAATCTGAGGACGGCCAGCGGTTGTTCCGTCGCACTCCTGCACGATGGCGATCACGCCACGGTTCTTGAAGATCTCGATGAAATTCTTGATGGCCACTGAGTTGCCCGGGTGGTCGAACACGATACCGGTCTTGATTCCCTCGGCGTCCGGATCTCCGGAAAGTTCCTCGGTGACCTGAATCGTGGAAGCCGTGGCATAGATGGAGATTGCCTTTGCGCCGGTCTTCAATGTGAGGTCTCCAGTTACAACGCAGTTGCCAACCTCTCTTGCCGGTTCGCTGGCGACATCCTCCACATCTACGAGGATGATCTGTGATTTTCTGGTGGCGGCGCAACCAGCGCCGTCACCAGGTCTTGGAATTGATGATTTAACGTAAGCCATAATTCACGCTTGTTATTTGGTTATGCACCGCCTTGACCCTGATCCGGGTTGGTATCTGAACCCTGATCCTTGGTGTTGTCAGCAGCCTTCTTTCCGTTCTCCCACTTGTCGGTGTCCGGAACATCGGAAACGATGCTCTCGACCGGAGTGTAGCCGTCCGGAACAGCGGCATAGACAGCCTCGGCGATCTTGAATCCCGTTGAGAGGGAATATTCACCGAACACCTTCACATCGTAGTTCTGCTCCTCGATCTTGACGATGCAGTTCTCCGCCTTTGAGAGGTCAACCAGCTCCACGAAGTTCTCTTTCGGAGTCGCGAAGATGATAGGGGAGTTGTACATTGACTTGAGAGGCACGAGATGGAAGTTCGTGAAACGGATGCTTCCGTCATTCTCGAATCCGGTGTACTTGCCGTTCACGGCGAAGTCAGCCCTCTTGTAGCGTGTCAGCAACTGCTCGGAGCAGTGGATGGTCACGATGTGGGCGAACAGTCCGGAGATGCTGTCCACGAAGCCGTCTATGTAGGCCAGAAGTTCGGAGTCGGACATCTGCATAGGATCGGCCGCCGCCTTGTAGTAGTTAATCTTGCAGTTCTCATCGGACTTGCCCTCCACAAGGATGGTCTCGAAACCGTCCATAGAGTTCTTGGCGGCCTTGCCCGCATCACCGTCAGCGACAACGCCAGCATCGATGAACTTACCCTTTGCGATCATCGAGATGGTGATGTCATCCAGCACCTTAGGCAGGATGTGGTTCTCGATGATGTAGCGGGTGATAGGCATATCCGCCATAGTCTTGCCCTGCTCGTAGAGATAGAGCAGCCAGCTCTTGAGCACATCGGCCGGCTGGATCAGCACGTTCAGCTTGTGACGGCGATAAGGAATCCTGATCGGAGTGAACTTGGCCGCTCCCTTAGGAGTCCATTTCGGTGTGAACTGCTGTGAGACCTCGGACATAATGGCCGCGCTTGCGATGTAGTCCGTGTTGGACTGGATGCGGGTCATATGCTTGGCGTCATCGAATCCGTTGTAGATCCTCTTGTTAAGGAGCTCCAACTTCATCTTAGGAGGCATCGTCATCTTGAACTCGGCGTTGAGATCCGTGATGTCGATAGACGCGTCTTCCATCGCCGTGAAAGCGTAAGGATTGACGGAATCAAGGGCTTCCTTCACGATCTTGTTGTGTGCCGCCGCCATATTGATGGCAAAGACCTTGGCCTCCTTGGACGCAGGAACTGCCGTGGCAACCGGCTTAGGCTCCGGATCGGAAGCCAATGAGACAACGTCCTTCTGAAGCTTCTTCACCTGCTCTTTAAGTGCCTTGGTGGCCTCATCTGTCTTGGCGGCCACGGCGGCGTTGAAAAGGGTCACGGCATCACCCTCCTCATCGAGGTTGATGCTTTCCAGTTTATCGAGAAAGTCCTGGCCGTAGTTCTCCAGAACCTTCTGCCGCTCCTGATCGGAAAGGGAAACCTTGCCGTCCTTGACGTCAAGCTCGCTCTTGCCGAAGAGACGGGCCACAAGCCGGCCCATCTTGGAATTGTTGAGAGTTTTCTTATCCATTATTGAAAAAGATTGGTTAAACGCTTGTGAGTGCGAAGACCGCCTCGATGGTCTCGGAAAGGGTCTTCTTGGCATCGGCCATATTCAGGCGCAACGCCTCAGCGGTGCCGAACATCGCGCCGCTCAGAACTCCTTTCTCCTCTTTCTGAATATTCGGCCTTCCGGCCACGACCGCATTCTGGAATTGATTCACCAGCGGTTTGAGTTCGGCTTTGACCGCCTCGTAGTTTCCGGCCAAGGCTTCCCTGTACGCCCGGTTCTTCTCTGAGGACTCATCGGCGTAGATTACCAAAGTCCTTTCACCGGTGGTTGGGTTGGTGGCCGAATTGTCCACGAAGACTGCCATCGCTCCGATGGAGCCGACCTCGGAAAGGTCGTTGTCCATGTAGATAGCGTCGCACTGTGAAGCCACCCAGTAGGCGGCAGAAGCGCAACAGTCGGCGTGGACATAGACCGGCTTTCCTTTGGATCGGGCGTAACCGATCGCCTCAAGCATCGGAGGAATGGCCGAACAGCTTCCGCCAGGGGAGTCTATGTCCAGGACGAGACCGATGACATTGTCGTCATCGGCCATCTCCCGGAGTTTGTTTGCTATGAACGTGGTTCCGTAACTTTCGCAGGTGTCGTACTTGGTCATCGTGCCGTGAAGCGGAACAATGGCGACACTCTTAGCTTTCCCGGCTTGTGCTCCGGAATCGGCCACGGTGGAGACCACCGCCGACTTCACCTCCATCTCAACCGGAGTCTTGCTGAGGAAAGCACGAGCGATAGGAAGCAGCTGCTCCGGATTGGAGACCAGCCACTTTCCCTGAACGATGTCCCTTGCCAGTTGGAATGTGTCTGCTTTCATCTTGTTAATCAATGTTTACGCAAAGATACCAGCGAGACACCCGTAAGGAAAGGACACGCTAAAAGACAGGGAATTGATACGAGCTGGACAGCTTCAAGGTGTTGGTTTCGTTGACCTCGAAGGCAAGAGGCAAGTCCTCGGTGCCGTAAGTCTCATCGTCCCCGTGGCAGAATCCTACCTTTAATATAAGGTTGTCCCTCATAATCTCCGAGGACTCCGAAAGCGTGGCGTTGATCTTGACTGTGGCCAGCCTCCCGGCATCCTCCGTCTTCTCCGACCGCTCGATGGTGGCGGTCCCTGGAACGAGCGCAAGTTTATGCCAGACTCCATCCTGTCTGTCAAGGCTCTGGGCCTGCAATGAGTCAATGATTCTGATCATCTTTCAATCCGTTTATGTTTATACTGCTGTTGATGTAATCCACCTTGTTGATAAGTTTCTTCACCAGTTTGTCCAGCGTCTGTTGCGATTGCCTGTAGATCCTCTTGTGCAGCGCGTCGAAATAGTCGGTGCTGAACAATCCCCTCGACACGATGAACGCAGTGACTATGTCCTTCTTCTGGACTCCGAGCTCGTAGCCGGCAAGGTAGTACTGCTTGAACTCGATGTCAAAGAAGGCGTTGATCGCCATATTCAACGCCACCGTGCTGTACTTGTCATAATAAAGGAACTTATCCCTCATAGGAGCCGTGGCGATGTCGCTTGGCAACTCCAGATCCACGACCTTGTCGCCTTCCAGAGCCACCGGACCCTCCGCCACCTTGCAATGAGCCACGAGAAGCCTGCCTATGCTGTTTCGGGCATAGACTTTCAGAGGCCCGCCCGGACTGTCAGGCGGGAACAGGTAAGCCAGATAATCCGCCATCATCGGCGAATCCACTTTCAATTTGACATCGAGCATTTCACAGTTCATCAAATATTATAGCCACATTTTTCGCAAAAACAGCAACTACACTAACTACACTTGAAGCTATGTTTGATTTTCAATGAGTTAACCAAAAACGATGTGTAGTTGACCCTCGAAAATGTGTAGTTAGTGTAGTTGGAGTCACCGCAAGTGTAGTTGAATGTAGTTGGAGTGTAGTTCTTCAACTACACCGCAACTACACCTTATTTCGTTAATATTCATTCATTTACTTCAAGTGTAGTTAGTGTAGTTAGTGTAGTTGGGGTTTTTCGTTTCCTCAGCAAAATAATTTTTCACTAATTTACGTAATTTATTGAAGAACTACAATAGATAGCACAAGATAAACTTTTGTTCTATTTGAATATATGTGAAAATAGTTGTCCTACTTGTGCCAAATTTTGGCACAACCACTCCGATTTTCCTCATTTTCCCCATTTCCCCCGAAAATCACCCTCTTGGTGAAAATCGTAAGCAAATCCACTCTTTTTGCTTATGGTTTTCGCTTTGGCCCTTTGAAATCCCCATTCCACCCACTTTCCTCCAATAAAAATCGTAAGGGCGGACGAAGATTAACCCTCTTCATTGGCCCTTACCCAAAAGAAAAGCCCTGGAAGAAACTCCCAGGGCCGCACCATACTAAGTAATGCTACCAAACAATTACGCGAATATGGCGTTCAGGTCTTTGTCCAACGCCCGGAATCCGGATTCGATTCTTTCTTCCTGAGCTTTCCGTGGCTTGGTTCCGTTGATGTATCCCCAAAGCTGCTTTTGGTTGATGCCTGTTAGTTTTTCGAGGCCGGCTAATGAGAGGATACCCGAATTGACATAGTACTGCATCAACGAGACCGCGTCAATCTTGTAGGAGAAGGAATATTCCCCGTCAAGAAAGGCTGGGTACTTGAATCCCTCCGCGATCGCAGTCTCCTTGTAGAACTTGATCTGCTGCATCATATCGGCCTTGGCTTCCTCGATGGTGTCGCCGGCTCCAGAGAATATTTCCTTGCTGCAATAGACGTTGAAAGTTCCGTCCGTCGCTCTTTCGATTATTGCCTCTATAACCATAACTCACTTCCTTTATTTGTTGTGATATGGGGCTTATTTCAGCCCCATGTCCTTTTTCATCTTGTTTTCAAGCCCCTTGCCCAACTCTTTCCCTTTGTGGTAGGGAATAGGGTAAGTCCGGCTTCCCTTTCTGTATATCACGTGGCTTCCGGACTGCCTTAGCCTTTCCCATCCGTTCGCCTTGACAAGATCGTGAAATTCATCATACTTCATATCGCATATTGTTTGGTGTTGCGAAGGTAGTAATATTTCTAATAATTACAAAATTTATCAATAGAAATTTTACATTTATTTTAGAAATGGAAGAGCCCGAACACGGTTTCCAATTCCTCCGGAGTGACCGGATCGCGTCTGATCCGGCGGTAGTCGGGACTGAAAGTGATACTGACAAGGCGTTCCTGATGACAGATGCAGATCAGGCCGATGACAGCCTCGTAGTCACGTGGGGAGACCTGAACGAGATAATCCACCCATTCCAGAAGAGGAAGACTCCGCAGCCAGTTCACGTACACCCGCCGCCTTGCCGCGATCACATTGGCGTACCTGTGCCGGAACGCCTCCTCCTGCTCCCTGGAATACAGGACATATCTCCTCAGGTCTTCCATCACTCCTCCCAAAGTTCGGCATCAACCGCTTCGGCTGGCTCGGTGACCGATGGGGGAGCGCTGGCCGCCGTGCGGTTGTCACCGATCTCCAACGTGTCCGTAGAGATGTCCAGATCTATTCCGTAATTGACCTTCAGCGCGTCATAGTCAAAGACCATCGCCGTGGTGACGCGGCTCTTGCCGGTCTCCGGATTGCTCGACACGTAGGTCTTGTTCTCCAGCAGCTTGAACCGCATCGACTTGGCCGTACCTATGAACTCCGGTGAATGCTCAAGATAGTACTTCAGCGAATCCCTCGGGATCACCTTGCCGTTCACGTCCTTGCCCTCCTTCATATAGAGAGCCGAAAGCCGCTGGAAAGCCAGATAGATGTACCGCACTCCGTGCTTCGGCTCGAACGGAACATCCGACTCCTTGATGGCGAACGGACGGTCCCCGGCGCAAAGCTTATAGTCGATGTTGATGTACGCCTGCCCGGATGCCACCAGATTCTCCACAATCTCCCAGAAGCCTGAAAGCTCGTTGTTCTGCTTGGTCTTCTGGTTCTGATCCACACAACCCTTGCAGCAAAGCCTGAATATCTCCTCGCTGTCAAACGGCACATCGATGTCCGTCCTCAAAGCCCGGTAGGCCGCCAGCAGGATAGCCCAGTTCCTCAGTGTCCTGTCCTCGACATTGTACGAACGCACCCTGTCATTCATGTCCGACAAAGTCTCATCCCAAACCCTCCTGAAATCCGTCTGGAACTTGGAGCGCAACTGCAACAACTGGTTCGTCAGATGCGTAAGCCCTCGCTTCTCGATAAGTTTCAGATTCTCGTAGTTCCTCTTCTCCTGATCGCTGAACGTTGTCTTGCTGAATGTCAGGAACACAAGCCGGTTGAACAGAGCGATGTCGGCGGTCGGCATCTCCTGACCGCTCATCACAACCCCGCAGTCCACAGCCGTGGTCTCGCGCCTCTTGTCGTTGTCCATATTCATCCTCGAACGCCCCGCGCCGTCCCATATTCCTTTAAGGAACTCCCGCTTCTCCAGATCAAGGTTGTTCTTGTACTCATCAAGATGCACCACCGCGTTGCTCACCTCCGCCACCGCCTCGGCAAGAGCCGCCTTGGTCGTGTTGTTGATGTTCGGCGCGATGTTGTTGCTTACAAAGAATGATGTCAGCGAATGACCCAGCTCCGACTTTCCCGTGCCTTTCGGGCCGAACAGATCCAGAATGGGGAACGATGTCGTCACCGATGTCACAACGTCCTTGAACAGCGACGCGAACAGGAAGCAAAGCGCCACCTTGGCGTTGTCACCGAACACGGTGATGAGTTTTTCTGAATATTCCCGCAGCGTGATGGTGTTGGCCTCCGTATAGACAAATTTCCTTGCCAGCTGGTAGCCTTGGGTGTTGTCCCTTGTGTCCAGCGCGCAACCAGGAAGATAGAACTTCTGCCCCTTGATGTCGATGATTCCGTATTTGTCCACCGGCTTGAACGTGCCGTTGTCAAGGCCGCCGTTGCCCCAGGCATAGAAGCCCCACTTCTTCTGCCAACCCAGCTGCTTGATCTCATCAGCCGAAGGCGTGCCGTCATAGAGGAACTTCTTCAGTGAGGTAAGCTCGTTGGCCGTAGCCTCCCAAACATAGTTGCCGGCTGTCTCGACACGAGTCTTGAAATCCGTGAACGACACGAGCTCGCTCTGGTTCAGCTTCACCACCGCCTCCTGCATCTTGACATTCCGCAGCGTGAAGATTCTCCTTGCGTTCTTCTCATCCCGGATGTGCAGGATCGGAGTCATCGTGAAGTTGCTCCACCTCACATCGTTCCCGGATCTTGAAGCCCCATAGTAGCAGTTGTTTTTGACGTAGAAGCCGTAGTTCTGGAGCATCTCCTTGGTTCCGTCCTCTTTCGCCTCCGCCCGCTCCTGATCATTCTTGGCCTTGAAATATTCCTGGTTCCAGATCCTTCCGAACTTGTAGGCCTTCGTGAAGGTCTCCCGGTACATATCAGCCGTGCTCTGGTCCGGCACCTTGGCCAGCAGCTTGCAGACCTCGGTGATCACGGCGGCCTTCTCCGTCTGCGAAGCGGCTGCTTCCATCCATCTCTTGCAGATCCAAGGAATATAATCGTTCGTCCTCTGGAGGTTGCATTCGTCAAATTCGTGCTGATGTGTCCGGAAGAACTCATCAGCATCCTTGCCAAGCTCCGGCGGCAACTCCATCACACTGACCGAAAGCCCCGCCTCCGTCATCAGCTTGGCGTTCTTCTGGACCGCCTCGATACCGGCCTCGTCTGTGTCCCCGATGATCGTGACCCTTTCGGCCCTGGATTTCAGCAGGTCGATCTGGTCCTGAGTCAAAGCCGTTCCGCACGGAGCCACGGCATTCTTCACCCCGATCTCGTGCAACCGGCATACGTCCAGATTGCCCTCGACAAGGTAAGCCTGCTTCGTGGCGTAGATCTGCATATTCGCCTGGAGCCACCCGAAAAGGATTCCCTTCTTCTTGTACAGTTCAGTCTCCCCGGTGTTCAGGTACTTGGGAACGCCCGGCTTGTCACCGATGTACCGTCCGGAAAAACCCGCTATGTAGCCGCTTGTCCAGAACACCGGAAACATTATCCTGTGCCTGAACGAGTCATAGACCTGCCCGGTGTCCTCGTTCCTCTTGACCAGTCCTGCCGCAAGCAGCACGTCCTCCTTCCATCCAAGTCCCGTCAGGTACTGTTTCAGGCCTCCTTTCTCTGGAGCGTAGCCGATGCAGAACAGCTCGGCGGTCTCGGCTTTGATCCCGCGCTTCTTCAGGACATATTCCTTGGCTCCAGGTGATTCCTTGTACCGTTGGATGAACCACTCGGAGGCCAGCTTGTTCACCGTCATCAGTTGCGACCGTCTGAACTCCGCCGCCTTCTCCTCCGGTGTAGGCTCCTTCTTCTCGTAGTCGATTCCCAACCGTCCAGCAAGATGCTCCACCGCCTCGTAGAACGTCATCCCGCGCCTCTCCATCACAAAGCTGATGGCGTCGCCGGTACGTCCGCACCCGAAGCAGTGGTACATATTCCTCGATGGTGTCACCACGAACGAAGGAGTCTTCTCCCCGTGGAAGGGGCAACAGCATTTGTAGTGGCTGCCTTCTCGCTTGAGCTCCACGCCCTCGCCCTGGATGATCGAGACGATGTCCCGCTCCTTGATCTGGTCTTTTACATAGTCGGGGATCATAAGTCAAATAAATCTATGGCCTGGCCATTGTCCGCACTCTCGAATATCCTTTTGCAGGAATCATCGTCCACTCTCTCGTTAGCCTGGTCTATCTCGAAAATCAGCTTCCTTGCGATGCCTATGTTCTGCTCAAGATGGCATTTGCGCTGGATCTCCCAAGTCTGCATCCGTGCCGGTTCAAGCCCTGCGAACTCCATCAACTGGACTTCCCAAAGCTGCACGGCCATCTGGCACGCCCCGCGCAGTGCCGACCATTCCGGCCTGTCCATCTCGAACACCGAGATCAGGCCTCTTGAATCCTTGTCGGCGTACATAGCCTACCGCTTTTCAGGGAACAACCCCTCCACGGACTCCTCGACCCCGAAGACATCCTTGACGTACTTCCTGATGTTCTCCTGATAGAGCGGCTTAGGCCGCCTCGTCCCGTTGCACCAGGAATATGCCGTTGGGTACGACACCCCGTCCATCACGATCAACGTCAACAAATCATTCCGCTGTTTCTGGCCCGCGGTCTCCCAAATCTCTTTGATTGCCATATCTTAATGAATATTATTGATTTCAGTCTAATAGTTTCAGCCCTTTGCTTATGATTTTTATTGCCTCCCTCTTAGAGTCCATACTGGCGTGGGTATAGATATCCAGAGTTGTGGATATATCCGAGTGCCCCAATATTCTCGACACGCTGGCGATGTCCGCTCCACCTCGGATCATATTTGTCGCGAACGAGTGTCTTAGGCCGTGGAATTTGATTATTCTTACCCCGGCTTTTGTGCAAAGATTATTAAAGTGATGCCGAAAGGTTCTTGGCTCTGTGCACTTTTCTGTTCCGCTTGCGATGTAAAAATTGTCAGGCATTATTCCCCTTACTTTCGCGAGACACTTTGCAAGCTGTGCCGTAATGGGGATGCATCGGTTGCTGGATCTGGTCTTTGGTATCCCTTCCCGAACGTATGACTTTTTTTCGCCCGTGCTGCCGAATGTCTTTGGAATATACACTCTTGCAATTGTGCAATCGACAGTGATCGTTTTTTCTTTAGGGTCAACGTTCCTCCATTTCAGCCCGCAGACCTCCCCGATCCGTAGTCCGGTCATCATTGTGATCAGGATGGCGATTCCCTCGTAGGACGGATGCTCCATGATGTATCCGGCAAGGCGTCTCAATTCTTCCGGAGAGTATGTCTCTAGTTCTTTCATTGCGCCTTCTTCGCGAGGATATTGTAAATTGAATTTTGGCAGGTAGAGATCTAAGCCGTCCAAAAACCATCCCATTATCATTTTGACAAGGACTATAATGTCCTTTATGGATTTTGTGCTAAGTCCGGTTTGATGGAGCCGACCTATCATATCCTGAAGATGTCTGGAGCGTATGTTTTTTATTTCCATATTCGCAATCTCATCATTTTTGATATGATTCCTGTACATCAAGTCATACGCTGCCAGCGTCGAGTCTCTGACCATATACTCCTTGTTTTTGAACCAATGCTCGTATTCTTCGTTAATTGTGCTCATAACTATGATAATTTGAATATTTCCGAAAATCCAAGCGCGTCATTCCGCTTGTTGACCAGCCGGTAATGCGCTATCACCCTTTGCTCCAAGATATCCCCGTGATAGACATCCCCGACAATTCCCCTGACTGACAAGTTGAAAAGGAGTATCGGTATCGATCTGTCCGAAAGTTCCCAACACTCGACCGGATTGTCGTTCGGGTAATAGTCGAACGGAATCCGCTTCCGGCATAGTTCCCACCATTTGGCTATGATCATCGAGCCGTTTCCGGCGGTCGGCTCCAGAATCCCTTGTCTGCGTGCGCCGTTGTCGGTGATCATCGCAGCCAGCTGCGAAGCGGCCGCCGGAGTAAAGTCCTGCTTTTTCTGACCGCGCTCGCTTAGCTCCGCCTCGTAGATGGGCTGGAACCATTCCCTGTCCATCGCAAAGTCGTTCGCCTCCAGCATAGCCCTGTAGAACTTCTGTCTGTTGACTAGATCCCCGAACAGAACCGTCATCAAAGCCTCCGGAATCAACCTCGTGTCCCTGATTCCAAGCGTCTCTAATAGAAACTCTTTACTCATTGAATATCAATAAAATAAATTGAAAATATCTTGAAAAATAATTGTGTAATTCAAAATAAATGCGTACCTTTGTATTGCGGTTCAGGGAGAGCCGCGAAAGAGGAATCTGAAACGCTTGAAAGGGAGTAAGAAAAAACAGCCAAACTTCTGAAAATATGAGAGTCGAAGTTCTTAAAATCAGAATTTGGAAAATAGTGATAACACTTGTAGAGGTTACACTTTAGTTTTCCGAGGGAGGGGATCCGAAACATCCCCTCTCGTTTGGCTGTCTTCCGCAAATTTAACACATTTTGTATGCAAAACAAAAATCTGTCATCTTCACAAACTCCTTCCGAGTCTCCGTCCTGGGGTGGTGCCCGTTCCGGTGCCGGCCGCAAGTCCAAGCCCCACGGAAAGTCCTACACCTTCCAGTCCACCCCCGAGGTTGACGCGTTCCTCTCTTCCTATCAAGGCAACAAGACCGAGTTCATCAACCGGGCGATCCTAACCCTTGCGGGAAAGTCTCCTCTCTCTCGGCTCTGATCTCCCATTTCGGTCTGGTGACCAGGAGCTCAGAGTATTTCTCCCTCGCCTTCTCGACCGTGTCGAAGTACCACTGGTCGATGATGTTGTAGTACGTGGCCGTGACCACGAATCTAACTTTTCCATTTATGACACAATAAATTAAGCGGCAACTCCAAAACACTGGAATTGCCGCTTGATGAAGATTGCTTCTCCTTAGTTAGCAGGGCTGCTCGAATCGCTGAACATATTCTCTGATATGGGCTATCTGGCTGGCGGAAATATTGCTAAAAGCTATTTTCTGACGAATGATCCCAGCCCCTCTTTCTCCGATTATCTTGCCAATGGATGTGTTCAAAAACATTGATGGAACAAGAGTTACATCTTTGAAATCCAAAATTATTCTGTCCTGCTTGTCAAGATTGTCGTTCAGTACAGAGTATAGCACATCGCCAGCGTCAGGGTAATTGCGACCCTGGAATATAGTTGAAACGGAAATACGATAATCCATATTACAACAGTGTTACTACTCTGATATTTGCAACCTCAAGCATCTCACATTCCCTTTACCAAACAAAGATAGCCTTTAGAAAATCATTTTCCAAACAATGGTTTTGCGAATCTTTCTCATTAACGGCAATTCCAGTATTTCAAAGAACCAATTTCGCCCCCGGGAACGGAATCGAACCGCTCACATCGCGCGACGCTTTCGGAGCAGACCCCGCCCTCCTGGGCTTTTACAACCTACGCAAGTCTGCCTACGTGCCGGCAGGGACCCATATCCTGCCCTTTCCGGGGAGTTGCCGGTCTTTCCCGGCTGTCAAACTTACTTAACTCAACACTATCTAAACATACGGTCTTTCACCGCCCGACGCTCCTTAACGCCGTAATTGAATTGATAAAACTGAGATCCGGCGCCGGACTCGAACCGGTAATGACTAAAACTTATGATTTTTGACAAAAAAAGGTTATTTGTGCCTGGTGCACTTTTGAGTAACTCTCCACAGAGCATCGCGGGATTGTTCACGCCTCACGGCGCTACGTGATGCGGCTTCCTAGGGCCGTTGAATATAGATTTGCCAAGACCTATTATTTATCGTCATCCTCCTTGAACGCCCACCAGTACAGCGCAACCACGCCGACCAGCAACACACCTTCCACAATGTAATGAACCAACATATCAGACCACATCCTCCTCAAGCGTCACCATAATGAATTTCACAAGCTCGTCCCAGTCCCACTTGCCGGGATCACGCTCCGGCATCCCACCCTTGTCAAGTCTCCACACACCGGCGGCGCACTCCCAAGCCGCCACGCATTGCTCCAACCTGTCAGCGATGAACTCCCTTGCAAGCGGCCTTATGTCCTCACCCTGCTGCGCCTTTTCCCAAAGCCCCACCACATTCACACCTTCGTCCAGATGATGCTTTGCCATCAAATCAAGGAACTTGTCCCTGTTGACATCATATTTTTCCATACCCAATGAATATCTCAATTGATACCACGCTTTGCGCTATGCGTCACCACCATATCTTTCAGCATCCACGCGTCCGGATTGCTTTCCGGATTGAACAGCCACGCCATCGCAGCCTCAAAAGCCTTGCGCCGGCCGCTAATCTTCGGATCCAATCTCGGCATTCCCCCAAGATGTACGCTATCCCCAGCGTCCCCAGGTGCCACCACGCGAACTCCGCCTTCCCCGCAACCGCCTGCACAGCGTTCACCATCAACGCCACCGCGATCACCACCGCAAGCACCCTCCATATGCCCACTGAGGTCCTTTCCATTTTCTTTTCTGCACTCATAACTCATTTGTTTTGTGAATATTTTATTATTATCTTCGCTCATTTAAGAATGTATATCATTTGTATATCGTTTGTGTTTACACTGCAAAGATACAGATTAAATCTGTATTATCAAGAAAATTTACAGAAATATTCTTAAAGATTTTTTAGACTATGACAGAAGTTATCGCAAAGGTATTGACTTATACGAAGTTGAATGCTAAACAACTGGCTGAGAGGATTGGACTAGATCGTCCTCAGGCTATTTATGACATATTAAAGGGAAAAACAAAGTCTATCTCTCCGGCAATGGCGAGTAAGATTTTATCTGTATTTCCTGAATTTGACCGTGGGTGGCTGATGACAGGGGAAGGTAGTATGCTTAGGGATAATTCACACCACTTCGCCGATAACAATCAAGGTTTTATCAATAGTAACAATAATATAGGTAACACCATCGACAACCGCCAATATTATTCCGACAGCCCCGATGTCCTCCGCGCCCAGATCGAGCTCCTCGACGAGCGCATCAAGGAGAAGGACGCCCAGATCAAGGAGAAGGACGCCCAGATCAAGGAGAAGGACGCCCAGATCAAGGAGAAGGACGCCCAGATCAACCGTCTCCTCTCCATCCTCGAAAAGCAATAAGAAAGGCCCCACCTCCCGGCGTGGCCTTCCCCTGATGTTACAAAACAATTAATGTAGATATAAAGCTTGTCTATAGCCCAAATTTAGGATTAACACACAATAACAACTATGAGTAAAGAAAATTATCAATCAGGCAAAATCCCGGCATCCTCACCGAAGAACCAGCCGGTTCCGACACTGCCTCCACCTGCGCCGCCATCGGAGTTGAATGATGTTCCGGTTAAAAGATGAATATGCACAGGCCGATGAGAAGAACCAGTCCTAACGCTATTCCGGCTAAGGTCATAGTCAACCCGACCCGATAGGCGGAACACATCCTTCTCCTCAGCTCGGTATTCTTCTTATGCCTCTCATCAAGGTCCACGAGATATGCAAGTTTCCGGAAGTGTGCCTGTTCGCCTTTGGGATATCCGTTCAGCCAGTCCAAGGCTTCCTCGGATAGCAACACACTCGGTTCGCCTCCTTCAGGATAAACCGTGACATTGTACAGGACGCCAAACCACATCTGTGCGGCGGGAACAGATAATGCCACTATGCCGTAAGCGGTCATCAGCATCACGAGCAATGATCCTTCTTGACTGGCCAATGTTCCGACAAGGATGCCGATGAGGGAAACGATGGCAGCCAGATACCATCCCAAAAAAGTCTGAACCTGCTGCTGGGTCTTGGCTATGGCATCGAAGTCGTTCCTGAGTGCGGCCCTCGCCTCTTCATAAGCCAGATCCACAAGTTTGGAAGGAAACTCTTTTGAGTCTATTTCGAAATACTTTCTCATATAGATCTTTTCTGCAAACATAACAAAATTTTGGAAACATTAAAAGATTAATGCAAAACGATAAGCATATTGGTGGAAGGAAAACGTCTGGAAGGAGCCGTGGCGTGCGCCAAATTTGCGCCAAACGCCCCGATTCATCCGCTCTGGACGGCTTTCAGTTGGGGGTAAGAATCCCCGAAAATGCCCGTGAAATGTCCTTCCCCCGCTACGAATTTGCCGTAACTTCTTGCGTGTCAAGAAATTGCGGCAAAATTGTTAAAAATGCTGCGCCAGATTTGCGCCAAAAAAATTCGCGGTCTGAGCCGGTTCCTGTCAAACCTTTGTTGGGGAGTTCAAAAATTTCCCCAACAAAAAAAATGTCTTCAAGTCTCCGCACGACGAATGGCTTTATTCCGGCAAAAATTGCCGAGGGAAAGCGTTGGTATGTTGAATTCTATTGCCTCGATCCAGAAACGGGACGTCTTCGAAGGAAAAGAGTCTCCGTCCCGAAAATCAAAGGTGTCACCGCACGCAGAAGGTACGCCAACGATATGGTGATCAACATCAATGAGCAACTTTCACAGGGTTGGAATCCATATCTGTCCCTAAACAATCCGGAGGAGTACACTCTTTTTGATGATGTCTGTGAGAAATATTACCGTTACTTGTACAAGTTGACGGAGTCGGACATTATGCGTGTCAAGACCTACAACGGCTATACCTCGTTCCTGAATGTGTTCCGTGCCTGGAATAAGGATCAGGTCAAACCTGTATGCTACGTCTACCAACTAAAGTCATCTGTTGTCTCGAAGTTCCTCGACTGGCTATGGCTTGATTGCGGGAAGGCTGCCAGAACCAGAGACAATTACCTCTCTTGGCTTCGCAGCTTTGCCGGATGGCTTATGGAGAAGAACTACATCAGCGAGGACTTCACGGCGAATCTTACCGCCGTTCAGGGAAAGCGCAAGTGTGCAAAGAACCGCACCGTCATCCCGAAGGAGACGATGCTTGCCATCCGTGAATATTGCGGCGACCGCAACCGTCACTATCTTTTGGCTTGCTACGTTCTCTATTATTGCTTCATACGCCCCAAGGAGATGAGCCATATCCGTATAGGCGACATCTCGGTAAAGGGAGGAACCATTTCCGTCAGGGCTGAATATTCAAAGAACCGGAAGGATGCCGTTGTGACCCTCCCGGATTGCGTGCTCAAACTGATGCTCGACCTTGATGTCCTGTCATGTCCCGCTGATTGGTATCTTTTCAGTTCCGGATTTCGCCCGGGTCCCGAACACCATCCGGCTAAGCATTTCGGTGATTTCTGGACATACCATCTGAAAAAGGATCTGAAACTCCCTTCCGAGTATAAGTTCTACAGCCTCAAGGACACCGGCATCACGGATTTGATCAAGGCGCGCACCGACCTCCTTTCCGTCCGTGACCAAGCCCGCCACCATTCCCTCCAGATGACAGACCTCTATACCCCTCTTGAGACCCGCGCCGCCAACGAGTCCATCCGTCACCACGAGTCCTATTTTTAAGTCTTACCATTCAACCAGATTGTACGAGATTCCGGCGCCGATGTAGGGGAGTGGGGTGATGCGGTTGTTCTGAAGGGTTATGCCGTAGCCGGCCTGGAGGGACAATGCCCAATGAGACCTTTTTCGTGACGGGACGGAAATGGTCTGGGTCACGACCTTGGTTTCCGGAAAGACCTGGATCAGGTCGAGGCTTGGCTGGTAACCGGACACCACCGCGCGATAGTCCTTGCCTGAATATTCCTTGCGTTCCCTTGGAAGCTGTACGAATGTTGTGTCGTGGATGAGCACGATGTCGGGATAGGCGACAAGGATCGTGTCGATGATTGTAGTGAAGACGGGCACCGGACACTCCACGGTGACGGTGTCCCTTACGATCAGGGTGTCGGCCTCGGTCGCTGAGCTTGTCGAAGCGACCGCCGTTCGGTAGCCCAGCCTCCAGCTCAGAACGGAGACCGCGGCCACCAGCGCGGCGACAAGCAGAAGAATCCAACCCGGCTTCATCGCTTCACGCCACCTAGCTTGTCACCCCATTTCTCCGTGAAGAACGAGTAATAGCTGACGGTGTCAAAGCACTTGAATGAAGAATGCAACCAAGCCCAAGTAATTGACGGAATGCCAACGACAAGCAAATACAACCAACCAAGATAGAGCGACTGCCTTGTGTGACCGTGTTCGTGGTGGATTGTCTTCTGAACATAAGAGCTTGATGTGGAGCGAAGATAATGATAGGGGAGCACGATGTAACGTCCGAGACTGATTCCACCGTGCATTTTTTCGGAATACAGTATTTTGTACGTCACATAATCCCCTTTGGATGATTTGCACCCACGGCCGTACCACCAGAACAACAGCAGCCCCAGCAGATTCTGCGGCAACTGCCAGATGTAAAGCAAAACTCTGATTAACACTTCCATATTCATTGAATATTAAAACTTTTCACCTTTGTAGCTCTTGTTGTAGAGCAGCTGCCTCCGCTGCGGCCCACCCTTGCGGTGGCTGAAATGTACGAATGTCGGATAGAGGATCATCTGGTCCACCTCCCTCCAGATCTCCGGCGTGTCCCTGACAACCTTCGCCAGCTCGTGGGGGTCTTCCGCGGCGATGTCCGCCGCCTCACCCTTGACGTGCTGCGAGGTGGCCACTCCTCCCACCGCCCTGTTGAGCTCCGGGCATCGGTAGCCGCTGTTTATCCGCAGCGGATGCCCAACCCTGTCACGGAGCGGCTGAAGAACCTTCTCGACAAGCTCCTTCACCGCGTCACGCACAGCCGCGGTCGTGATCACGTTGCAGATGCCCTTGCGCTCCGCCGTCGGCGAGGCCTCGAACTCGCGGTAGCTGAAATCCTTACTGATCGTCCCCATCGTCCTTTGCCTCCTTTTTGTTTTCCCCTTCTCCTTTCTCGATGCTGACAGCACCCTCGATGTTGGCCCCGGTCTTTGCCTGGACGACGGCCTCGATGACCTTCGCCGCGTCCACCTTGACCCTGGCCTTGTGGCCGAACTTCCAGAAGTACCAGTTCTGGGCGATGGAGATCAGCTCCACGCCGATGACCACGAGCATCAGTCCCGTCTCGATGACCGCGTAGCCCGTCGCGACGGCGAGGCTGGAGGCCAGCACCGCCCAGCAGAAGTACTCCACCGCCTTGCCGACAGTTCGCCTTATCGCGCGGCTTATCCTGATCCGGTCGCCCTTGCGCCGGGCGGCCCTGATGCCGAACACGAGGTCGATCAGGATGACCACGGCGGCGATGACGAGGTAAGGCAGCATCCTCTCGAACGACTGCTGGAAAAACAACAACAATGTGGCCGATATGCCCGTGCCGACCACGACACTCCCCGCGGAGGCCTCGCCCGAGAGGATGTGGGCGTTGAATCCGTCCATCATTCTGAATTTTTGATATTGATGCTCATGTCTCTAATTTTGAAGATTTTTTTTTGGGGAAAGCTTTGTCAATCCAATTCCTGCCTAGTCCTACCCAGATATTACAATAGTTCCCTGAGCAGTATGTAGATTACCATCTCCACCAATTCCATATACCCTAAAGGAATATTGATGATTTGCTTCAGCTTCACTTGTGACCTGGATATTTAGATTAAAACTACCACTGGCCAGATCGTCACCCGAAGGCTTAGTGAATTCCAAATATATCCAGCTATTTTCTTCGGCCTCTTTAAGACTGTCACTCTTATTTATTCCTATAGAACTTGGTGTAATATCCTTATAATTTACAGAAATATCCCCTGATTGTTCCAGCTCTATATCAATACTATTTGGATTAAGGGTGATCTCACCAAATGAATCCTGAGTTACGGTACAAGTAGCATAGACGGTATTCCCATCAGTGCTTATCAATCGTACAGTGCCGGATCTTCCCGAGCCGGTTTTATTTACCCGCGCCACCAGATCGGTGTCGTGGTCACCGACCCCGAAAGTTTTCCCGTCACTGACATCGCACCAGTCCGGAAAAGTCAGTTTCCAACCGACGTTGTTTGAATCCGTTATCTTGAAAATCACTCCGTCGCCACCTCCCTCAAATGCCTGCGTCTCCGGGAGATCCCAGGTGACACCTGGTTCTGAAGCATCCTGGGTACATTCACAAGTTGCAATCACAGTTCCATCAGAGGCTTTGAGAGTTAAAGTAAAGGTTCTATCTGAAGTAGAAGTGTTATTGCCCGGAGTTAAACTGATACTCTTGTTTCCTGTACCGCTTATTGGTAGTGAACTATTCTCTGTTGAACCATCTATCACATAAGAAGGTCCGTCAATAGTCCAGCCTACACTGTCTGAGTCAGTGATCTCCAAGTCTAATCCTCCTGGGGAATAGCCACTCTGACCTATACTGTCAAAGCGATATGTAGAAGGAGCATTCCAAGAAGGAATAACTGAAGATTCCTGACGAAGAGATAGAGATGCCGTGGTAGACTTATTGCCTTCCCCAGTTACTTTTATCTTAATATCCTCGTTTCTAGTTGAACCTGTGATGTTCTTCTCAACAGTTGCCTTGAGAGTGAGTTCATCAACAGTTACCCAACTTGGTACTGACGTGAATTCATAAGTGAAATCAGTTATAGCTATAGTAGCACCTGATGTATAAGTAGCAGTCTGGTTCGGATGTACCTTAGCAGCTATATCTACATCCCCACCCGTCTTTGGAACGATTACAGTAGAAGATACGACATTAACTGATGAATAAGTTGCCTGATTAGCCTGCTGATATATATCAAGACTTTGGGTAACAGAGGAGCCATTCCAAGTTATAGTGGCTGTAACTGTGTCAAGTTTTGTTCTGGCTTTAACGGTTGAACCAAGATTCGAGCCATTTACCGTTTTAGACAACGTGATGGTTACGTCAGAAGATGCTATAGAAGGAGTATCAGACTCTCCCGAAGTGTAATCAATATTACCGGAAGCTGAGACAAAATTTGGTGAGTCAGCTGATCCACCTGAAGCAGGGATATCAGACAATGTAACTGATGCTGAGTTTAATTTATAGGTAGCTTTGTTTGCATCCTGCTTTACATAATCAAATTCAGTTAAAGTTTGGCCTGCTATCACAATGGTAACCTCAATATAAATGTTACCGCTTCCTGTAGTAATGTTTTTACCAAGAGAAGTCATTGTTAAGCGCCCTGTAGATTGATCCAGGGTCCATGAATGTGGAGAAGATGGTCCACCTTTTCTATAAGCATAACTTATAGAATCGGCATCAATAATATCCAAAGTTCCTCCCCCCGATGTCTTGCCATTCCACCCCCAAGGTACCGAGCATGCAGTTTTTGGGGAAGTTGAACCACCCGCTGCATTTATCCTCCAGGTTGGGTACCTAAAATTTATAGATCCCTGGCCATAGGTCTTCACACCAGCGTCCTGCTTTATGGTAATCTTAGATGAAAGAGGAGAATATCCTGAATCTGATAAATTGAAAATTATAGAGCGAGAACTTTCAGTCTGATTCTCGACTACATCAAACGAGATTTCAAATGTGTAAGAAGCAGAAGCCCCGGGATCCCCACTTATAGTATGAGAAGAACTGCCATTCCAAGTATAAGCTGTCCCGTTCACCTTCAGAGCGAAGTTTGAAAGTGAAGAGGGATTACTGAGTTGATAAAACTTCAGAGATGGGGAGTTGCTGGTACCTGTGATCTTTACCGTGCCTCCCAAAGCTGTGACAGAATAGGAAGTCTTATCTACTGTGATAAATTCTACAGCTCCATTCTGGGAAAGAACTACAGAATCTGTGGCTCCACCGGAGGTAACACCTTTGATAGAGCCAGATCTGCTTGATCTTCCAGTATGAGAACTTGCTTTTAGTGATCTTGTCCCTGAGCCACTTCCTGTAGATCCAGATACTATGGTGATCCAACTTGGTTTTGCCATGATGATTCGTTTTTTAGAATAAATTAGAAGATGAGAGGGGTTTCACCCCCTCCCACCCTGTGACAGTCTTATTCAAGAGTCCAGCTGTCATTTGACTCTATAGTGAGCGTCTTGGATTCTCCGGCAGCCACAAAGGTGAGGCTCTCTGGAGTAAGGTTGATATAAGAAGAAGAACCCTGCTGACTGAAGGTGAATTCTCTGGTGGCAGTCTTACTGCCCTCGCCAGTGACAGTAACTGTCACTACGAAGCCTCCACGAGATTCAGTAGTAGGGTTGGCTCCAACAGAGACGATACCGTCAGAAGAGAGAGCAAATCCCGTTGCAGCGGTCTTGACCTTTGGACTGAGATCAAAGACAACCGCAGCAGTAGTGCTGGCCTCTGTTCTGGTAGCGCCTGAAGTATAGGTGACAGTCTGCTTGGCTCCAACATTGGAGTTGTCTGTCATGTTGCGGCTCTGAGTACCGTCAGCCTTGAGTGAAACCTCTGTGGCAACGGCAGAGTCAAAGGTGATGTCACCGTAAGTGGCGGTGTTGGCTGCCTGATATACATCTACAGAAGCAGACTTGGTAGCTGTGGTCTTCCAAGTAACTGTAGCAGTGAGAGTGCCTTTCTTGGTTCTGTTGGTAACAGTAGTACCAAGTGAAGCAGCACTGACAGCCTCACTGAAGGTGATGGTACAATCATCAGAGCCATTGGTAAGGGCAACATCACTGGTTACTGAACACGAGGTATAGGTCTTTGAGCCCTTAGCTGTAACTGTAGCAGAAGATACTGAACCTCCGGAAGCTGGGATGTCTGCCGGAGCCGCCAATGTCACATCGGTTACGGCATAAGTTATGGAGTTGGCCTGCTGACTAACTGTCACTTCCTTAGAAGCGGACTTGCCGTTAGCTGTGAGGGTAACTGTAACAGTGCCTGAAATAACATCACCTACCGTTGTAGCACGGGAAGCCGCAGTCACCTTGCCTGTAGCGGCAGCAAGAGTGAGAGTTTCTGGCCATCCGGTCTTAGTTGCATAAGCAACAGTTCCACCTGTAGTAATGGTACCACCACCCGAGGTAACACCGTTCCAACCCCAAGGCTGAGAGAATGAAACAGAAGGAGCATCAACGGTACCACCGGCAGCAGGTATCTGCTGATAAGTACCCACGGTGAGAGTAACAGCACCGTAAGACTTGACACCGGCAGCCTGAGTGATGGTGATAGCATCAGTGACAACATCGCCATTACCGTTTTGAAGCTTGATCTCCAATGTTTTGGCAGCTTCAGTCTTGTTCTCGGGGATATTGACGTCGATGGTGAAGGTGAACTGAGCATCCTTACCCGGGTCGTCATCAATATCCGTGTCAGTCTTACCGTCCCAGGAATCATCATCAACAGCATTGACTTGGATCTTGTAGGTAGCCCCGGAGATAAGCTTGCCCGTAGTCTCGGCTACCTTGATGTTTGCCGTGTTTGCTGTACCAGTGATCTGAATGATGTCAGAACCATCAGAGTTGCTACCCTTTGCAGCGGCATTGTAGGTCTTGGTCGGCACATTAATGAACTCAGCCTTACCGTCCTGAGAAACTGAAGTAGTGTCGGTTGCGCCTCCAGTTGTTTTAGCAGTGATTGTTCCACCTCTCTGCTGACGTCCTGTGTACTCAAGGGCGGTGACAGTTGTGGAATCGTTCATGGAACCTGAGCTCTTGCCCAGTTTAATCCAACTCGGTTTTGCCATATTTTAATTGTTTTAGAAAGTTAATAAATTAATATTTGTTAGGTGTTTAGTCGTTATATTTAACTCCAAGAGTCCATGAAGCATTAGATTCTATGGTTAGATCTTTAGTGCTCTCTGGGTCCGGGAATTCTAAGTTCTCTGGAACAAGTTTGATGAACTCACTCAGAGATTGATGCTTGTGCATCATCAGAACTCTAAATACACTCATAGCTTAGGCTTTTGGAAATTCTCCCCAGACAGCTAGAGACCCGATCACTGAGACCACATAGATGTGATCAGCTTGAGTGACAGGAGCCTCTCCGTTCATCCATTTGATGGTAGAGTCTCCCACGATAGCATGAGTGGTTGCTCCCACTTCGATAGTATAGATAGTCTCTTTGTGAGATGCACTTGCCTGAACAATATAATCATCCTTGAGCTCTGGGACATCTACGTAGGTGACACCGTCTAGTCTATCCAGTACTTGTTTTACGGTCTCACTCTCATGTTTTATCTGATCTGAGTCTGTGACATATTGGCCCTCTAATGGTCGTCTTAGTTCGCCATAGATCTTGATATAATCTGCCATGATATTCTAAGTTTTTAAGAGATAACAATGGTCATAGAGCCAGCACCAGGAAGATCCTTAGTTCGATAGCACTTGTAGGTTCCCAGTGGAGTGGAAGCCTCTACTGGAGCCAAGAACGGAACATCGAAACCACTAGATGTAACCTTGTTGATTGACATGGTGTTAGGGACGCAGAGCCATAGGTACTTAGTAGCATCATCATTGGTGAGAGTCTTGGTACCATTGAGAGAAGAGCCTCCCTTAGTCAGAGAAGTGATAATCAATTCATTTTCTATAGTGGCCTTAGAGAATCCATAGTATACTGGGTGATAGAGATTAGCACTGATAGACTTTGGTGAGTTCTTTATAGTAGTAGAACCCTTCTTAGCAGTGACTGAGCCAGATTTGTAGCCCTGAGTAGAGAGAGTGAATTTCTCTGAGCCCTCAGCTACATTCTCCAGGGTCTTAGTCTCGCCGTTGAACTGGATCTGGACAGTGTCAGCTACTACTGGCTTAGAGTTTCTAAGAACCCTGAAAGATACACTGACCTCTACTGAGTTACCTGTCCATTCTGCCGAAGACGGCGAGATGGAAGCCTCAAGTGAAGTCGGGAAGCAGTAGTCCTGCAGCTCGGTGATAGCCTTAGTGACAGCCTTGTTTTGAACTGCATTGGTAGATTCTGCATCAAGCTCAGCATCTACTGTAATACTTCCCCCAGACATGTCTGGCTTGTTAAGGATAGCCCCTGGAGTTCCAGGCTCGGCATTCCAATCAGGCTGAACATTCTTTTGAGCCCCGTTCTCTATGCCGTCCAGTTTATCCTTATCTTCTTGAGTGAAGTCTTTGGTAGAGAGACCCTTGCCCTCTTCTTTCTGAACATAGTGGCTGAGATCTTGATGTTCGGTCAGGAAATTGGAATCATTCTCAAGCTCTGATACCTTAGTGGGAACCGTGATATTTACTTCCTTGTTCTCTACTGGAAGCTCAGTTCCATTGACCTTGATCTTCTCAATGACATTATCTTGACCCCCTGCTCCGGAGGTTCCTATTCGCACAGTTCTTGTCAAAACATTGACCGTGACGTTCAGCCCCTCGCCGGTTTCACCCTCGGCTGTTGTCGAGTCCACCGTTGCCTCGCCGCTGGACTCCACGACCTCGATGAGCGACCTCTCGAACGCCCTGCACCTGCCGTCTGTGTCGCGGAAGGTGATCTCCACGCCGTACACGCCCTTCCCGAGCCTCCCCGCCGGGAAGAAGGCGGACACCCTCGAACCCGAGGCGGACACCCCGTCGCCGGGAACCTTCGAGAACGTTGCCACCATGTTCAGCGCCACGTCCGAGGCTCCGGTGAGATCCATCGGGACATAGGCGCACTCCTTCGCGTCCCAGACCGAGACCACCGCCTCGACCGTAAAGTCGTTGCCCTTGACAATCCGGACAACGGGACCGCCACCGGCACATCCGCATCCTCTGCTTCTCATATTGCTCATATTCAAATATTTCTATAATATTCCATCATTCCAATTCTGATAACGGGCGGATGTAGGCGGCTCTGGTCTTCCAGACTGCCGCGGCTTTGTAAGTATCCACCGATTCATCCGGTACGTAGATCAGACAAGTATCAGGTACTTGAGAGAAATGCCCGTCAGAGGCCGCTGGCCGGACGAAAGTAGGAGGAGTGGTGCTTCTTATTATGATAGACTGAAGCGAGCTGGCTCCGGTCATAAAACCAAACCCTTCAACTTTTTTCAATGCTCCGAAATCTATCGTCTTGAGTAGTGTGTTGTTGTAGAAACAGTCGTTCCCCGTCAACGTCTCGCATAAAGGAAGCACAATCGACTCCATCGGAACGTATGCGAACGCTGAATTGCCGATGGTCTTGCACGCCGGTAATGTCAGGGCTCCGCTTAGCACGGTATTTCTCAGCGCTCTTGCTCCGAGGGTAACTATGTTGGTCAATCCGATGGAATGGAGCTTTGAGCAACCATTGAACTCATCATCGGCAAGTTCGGTGACACCGGTGAAATAGTCGAGTTCAAGAAAGCTCTCGATGTCTTCGTTCTGGGAGAACACCCCACCAAGCGAAGTGGTCGCATTGGCACTATAATGAGAGACACCGGCACCGTCCCCGAAATGCTCAACGCAGATGGCCTCGACATTGGAGTCGGCAAAAACGATGTATTCGCCGGCTTCCTGAGTAAGGATGCAGGACGCGATATTTCCCGTGTCATACGCAGTTGATTTTAGGCAAATGGTAGCTTGTCTTTCATCCACTGTTCCATTTGCGGCTATAGTCAACGTTATGGTAGAGGAGCCGATCCCTTCGACGAGGTTGCTTGTTATCCATTCAGGGATTCCGTCCAACTGCCAACCAGCGTCATCAGGGTCGGAAATCTGGAAGGAGCGCTCTTCTCCGCCATTGCCGATGATTTCTCCGCTTTCGAGATCCCAGCTCGGAATCGTCCTGCACGCCACGTTGACTGTCTTGTCCGAAGTCATCAGAATAGTCTGCGTGCTTGAGTCGATCATCCCATTCTTGTGGCACCAAACCTTGACGGTGGTGTTCTCCTTGAATGTCATAGGCCCGGTGTAGTCAACCGCATCCTTGACGCTGGTCTGCCCGGCGACATATTCAAGAACCTTAACGGTTGCTCCAGAAGTTGTGCAGTTCACTGTTAGTGTGTAATATTTCAGCACCGCCGCCACTGACAGATTGCAGCTTGCCGTGAATGATCCATCGTTGGTCTTGACTGTGATCACAGCGGAACCGGCTGATTTTGCGGTCACCTTTCCGCTCTGATCCACGGAGGCGATTCTCGGTGCGGATGATGACCAGACCACCGACTTGTCCGTGGCGCGTTCTGGAGCCACGGTCGCCACCAGCGTCTCGGAATCTCCGATTGCTAATGACAGTTCTGTCTTGCTGATTGTCACACCCGTGACCGCAACGGCTGCCGCCTTGTAAGTGACAGTCACTGACTTGTCTGCGAATATGCTTGTGTTGACCTTGCTTGTCGCACGGATCTTGACTGTGTTGCTGCTGGCCCCGTTTTTCACGGTCAGCAGCCCGTTCTGGTCGATTGAGGCGTAGTCCGAACCACTTGCGATGCTCCAGGTAACCCCACGCTGTGTTGTGTTTGACGGTGAATATGTCACACCGAACTGTGCCTCATTGTCCGCATTGCTGACAGAAGAAGAACCCGTGATGGAAAGTGACGTCAAGGCGACATCAGCATTGTTTATCACCGTGTTGTTAGGGTTCGCATAGTGCCACGTGAATGTAAGGCTGCTGACAGCACGATCCGTCAGCGATGTCTTGAACTCGTCCACGACAATAGCCCGTTCCGAACCATCCTTCTCGATGATGTACCTCTCCTTGGCCGCAAGAAACTCCAGCCAGTACCCGTTCATCCCGATGCTGTCGATGTGCCCGGAGTTTTGCTCAAAGGTCATAGAATAGTCGTTCGTCAGTTCCTGCTCTATCCCGGAATTCACGAACACCTGCGTCTCCGACTCTATCGAGCGGCTGAAATTACCTGTCGCATGAATATATTCATACGTTCCGCGGCGGCCAAGGAAGCGGTACGTCTTCAGCGGCAACCGCATCCTCTTGATGTCGAAAGAATATACCGTTGACTTGCTTCCGGAACACTCTATCCAAACATCATAGGACACTATGTTTGACACGTCCAGCCCCTTTGCGGAAGCGGTCGCCAGCATCGTGTCGACGGAAATGTCAAGGTCATAATATTTCAGATTAGTGCTATACGTGGGACTAAGCGCGTAGTTGCCGGATGAGCCTCCGTCAAGATAGTCGAATCTGACATAAGTGGAGACATCACCCGAAGTCCTGTAGTAATAGAGCCGATCTTCCGCTCCTTCATAGGCAGGGGACTTAGTCGGTCTTGTTGTGAATATGGTTGCGGCAAGCGACTTGTAGGCGAACTTCCGGCAAGGCAGCACACTGAAACTGTACGAGCAAGACGACGTTCCTTGCGTGGCTGCGAACATTCCTGTAATCATCCCGACGCCGTTGCCTCTCAGAACCCTGAGTATTTCCCCCGCTGGCAACCGTACTATGCCGGAGTTTGGAGTCACCTCAAAACTCATGACCTCCTGATTGGGGACAAAGGTGTTGAACCTGACGGAGATCGTCACCGTGTCATCCGATTCCGTGGTCAGCGTCAGCCAAGAGCTTTCGTCTGCGAATAGTATGCTACCTGTAAATTCCATATTTGTGTTTCAATGGCAGGGTATATCATCCCCAACCCAGGACAAATGTACACCCGGAGACCCCATTCAGAAAGGACATCAGATTTCGATGAATTCCCCACGTGTCGAGACCGCCTCCGACCCCGCCGCCACCGTCACCGAAAGCTTTGCCACAATCCATTTCCTCCCCTTGAAGTACACCGGCCTGTACAGTCTGAAATTATGCAGGTCGATAGGGGAGAGGTTCACATCCACCGACACCCTCTGCCTTGTCTTCCCCAACCACTCCGCAAACGCCTTGTGGTACTTGTCCCAAAGCCCCGATGGCGTGATTGAACTTTTGCCTTGGAACTGTTCATCGGAACTTTTGGCAGCGGCGAAATAACCGTTGCTGACAAGAGAACCATCGGCGTGGATTATCCCGATATACGCTTTTTTGCTTCGGTCTCCCGACACTCCTTCCGGTTCGACAATCGGCATCATTCTGGTGTAGTCCATTGTCTTTTCAGGAATGCACCTCACAGCCATAAAATCAGAAACGTTATCGAACTCATCCGCGTCTTCGTCAGCCGGTGCCTCTTCCGCCTTTGCTCCTTGATAGATGACATCGGAATCATAGAAATCCGTGAAAACATCCACAACTCTGGTCTTTTCGACTGTCACCCACGTTTCGCCTTGCTGTACATCCTCATAGTATGTCTCGGTTTTGGTCCCGGTTTTCACTTGGTATCGTCTCCCTGAATAGATGTCCTTTGTCTCATCGCAGAACACCACGGTGTAGTCGTCTTTGAATTTTGAGAGAATGTCGGACACGACGAAATCCTCTTGTGACACAATTTCGCCATTCGCGATATCTTTTTCCAGATTGTCAAGATTATAGTCGCCGGACTCATCCTCCTGATAACCGAACTTGTACTTTTGTGCGGTCTCGACCTCGCAAGAAAAGTCATCAGAAATCAATTCATCTATAACCAACGGATTGCTCGATGTAAGGATGGCCTCTGCTGACTTCATCACCAGCCTCCCGTTTTCTGAAAAGAAGGATGAGCAGAAAATCTGCCCTACATTTTTAAGTAACTCAGCAAATGTGATGTCTGGAAGGAAGTTGGCTATATCAGTGTAGGAGTTGACTCTTGCGGGAGCCCCACGTCCGGAATCGCCCCTTGTCGTGGATCCATCCTTATGAAGGTCGTTGAAAAGTATTCCGTGGTATTGGCCTGTAATCGCCAATGGATAGGCATAAGGCGCGTATCCCAGAATTTCAGAGGGGTAATCGACTGGTTGCTTTTTGAGAATTGCAGAGACATAGATTACAGGAATGAAAGTGTCATATGTCAAGTTCCTGTTGCTGTCCTGATAATTGTAGTATTTCAGACCACAAGCCTCTGATGAGTTTGTTTCTGCGTAAGGATGATCAGCAACGTGCTGTTTGTTGACTAATAAAGGAGTTCTGAATACCGTGTTGTCCGTTGGCAGTGAGGTGATGGGGAACCGAAGCAACTCCTGATCCCAGATCTTCCCCTCCAGCTCCACCACCTTCTCCGTGAACGTGTACATCAGACACCCGTCCTCGATCCCATCATACACCAGCGTCCCGCTCACAAACGGCACACCCCCGATCCACACCGAAGCTTCCAGTCTTTTCACGTTCGGCGCCAGGAACATAGCCGGCGTGTACCCGAACACCCTCCTGTTCACCGGACTCGGCGGAAACGAAATCTGCGTGCTGAAAGCCGAAGGAATATGATCCTCCTCCAACATCGGATTCTCCATCTCGATCTGGAACTCGAACCCCTTGGTCAAATCCAGCTCCGTGTAGTCCTTAGACAATATCCTAACCATAATCCCCAAGTATTATGGCACAAAAATAGCCACCCGCAGGTGGCTACAAAGGACAACGGAGGTTGTTCCTATTATGCGAATGAACTTATTCCTTGATGAAAATAGGGTTATTCACTTTGATGTAGGATTTATCCGAAACGAAGCAAAGGTTCTCAGTCGGGAACTTCTTGAAGAATCTACCGAACAAACCATCCTCCCATTCAAGGTATACTGGGTCATTACGATAAACATCATCGGGCATTATTTCAATTATGTGCATAGAAGAAATCTGATCAAATTGATAGCGTACACGGATATACTGAATCTTTTTAGCAAGGCGATTCAATTCGTCGATAATATATTCTTTAGAAGTCATATATGGAATCTGATTTTCACCTCGTTCGATGGAGATTGCGGAACAAAGGCAGCCGCCCGAAAGCGGCTGCGAAACTCACTTCACACGTCTCAACCGAACCTCCAACGGCCTGTTCAGATGCCGCTCCAAAGACCCTTTCAGCTCGTGGAACAGGGACAATGAATATACCCTTGCGGAATCAGCCAACACTCGGTTTTTCCGGAGCCAGGCACCGCTCCTGTTCAAAGCGTCATCGTATGTTGACATCCTATGAATATATCTCCCAGGCTTATGGTTGCAAATCACATCAATATTAGTCATATAGATAGTGCAGGAGTCAGACATACACTTGACATAGAGGTCAAAAAACAGATGATCCGGGTATTTCGAAGCCTTATTATTATGAGTGAAACGGACATCGTGGCACTGGAGAACGGTAATCCCTTTCTTTTCAAGGTCGAAATCATTCTTTCTATGAATATAGTCAAGATCCGGCTTCCAGATGTTCAACTGATCCTCCATCCATTCCGCCTCTCTTCCATACACAGGAAACGTCCCATAAATAGTCAACGTGTCTGGCTGGATAACCTGTCCGAAACAATCCCCGCTGAAGCCAACCAACAGTATAGTGATAACTAAAATAACCTTTCTCATACCCATTCAGAATTAGTGTCAACCAACCACTTGTAAAAATCACTGAACCTTCTTCATCTCCACCGGCGGGCCGACCTCCAGGAAATGATCCATCGAGGCGGTGACAATCTCAAATAGTTCCTTGGAACGCTCCCTTATCTGGTCAAGGATCTTCATACTATACGACATCCGCCAAAACACATTCCGGTTGAATCTGTCATCCTTTGAAGAAAGACAATCAATGTAATTGTACCTCCAGCTTGCGGAAATGTCGGTGAATATCAAATCGAAAGACCCATCCCGGAAAATCAGATAGACCATAGGAAATATGTTGGCTGTGACTTTATCCAGTTTTTGCCCATAAAACCGGCAAGCATAGGATTTACCCTCTGCTCCATATTTGCCACGAGGACTCCCATAGAATTCCATCCAAGGTGCTCTCCAGCCAGCCGTAAAAATGTAAATATCATCTTCACTCATCCCCGGCATTGAATATGTCTTCTTGAACGTTAGCGTGTCCGGATCCGCCAGCTTCCTTCCGAAGCAGTTCCCCGAGCATCCCAGCAGAACTATAACGATAGCAAAAATAACCTTTCTCATACTCATTCAGAATTAGTGTCACCCAACCACTTGCAAAAATCACTGAACCTTTTTCAGCTCCACCGATTGGCCGACCTCCAGAAAATGATCCATCGAGGCGGTGATCATATCGAATATCTCACTGGAGCGAAGGCGGACATTATTGAGAATCTTCTTGCTGCGGCTTGCTCTCCAGAACCAAGTACGGTTGAACTTGTCATCGTTGGTTGACATACAGGTCACAAAATTATTTTTCCATTGCGCTGAAATGTTCTTGAACACCAGATCAAAACTCCCATCCCGGAAAACGAGAAAGACATCTCCGAACAAGTCACCTCTTGTCTTTCCGAAAAGAACGTTGAAATATCGACCACGATAGCTTTTTCTTGTCCAATCCAAACTGAAACGTGAATATTCGAGCCCAAGGTCTTTTTGTGGCCAATCTCTTACAAGATTACGGATTTCATCTTCACTCATCCCTGGTATCGAATATGTCTTCTTGAACGTAAGCGTGTCCGGATCCGCCAGCTTTCTTCCAAAGCAAGTTCCACCGAACCCAATCAGCATTATAACAACAGCAATGATTAACCTTCTCATACTCATTCAGAATTAGTGTCACCCAACCACTTGCAAAAATCACTCCACCGTCTTGCCGTGCCTAAGGATGTCGAACTCCAGCTCCTCATTCAGAATCTTTCTCAGAGCCTCATCCAACTGGTAGAACGCAGCATTCATCGTCCGAATCTCATTGTCGAACCTCCCGTCCATCAGCAACTCCTTCTTCTCGTACATCTGCTTTTCCCACTCCGAGAATCGATCTGCAATCTGGAACAGTTCAATCCTGGTCTCGATGATGAAAGAGTCGGCCCCGATCTTGTGGCTTTCTGCGGCAACAGCCGCGTTGTTTGAATTAGTAGTACGCATAACTAATTGAATATAAAAACCCTCCGCTAAGGTCTGCGTACCACATACCTGCCTTACGGCATAATGCTGTTGCGACTTTCGTCAGCAACGACCATACGGAGGGCAAAATTTCCCTTTAATAATATGTCAGCAATCTTCTACGGAATTATTCAGCCGTAAAGAGAATGCTAAGTATGTAGTACGCACTGGCAAAGATGCGAATCTTTTTCCAAATTCCAAGAGCTTTGCGGAATTTTTTTGCAAAAAAGCTCATTATCTGCCATAAGTTCCACGCCTTTTAGCCCTGTTGTACTTCTCCGTCTGCTCGATGATCCCGTTCTTCCCCAGCATCGACACATCCGCCTTGATAGGCACGGAAAGCCTTTTGTTCAGAAGCTCGATAGCCTCCAGCAACCTCTCATCGGTCGCTGAGCTTGTCGAAGCGCCTGCACTGGTCGCCGAGCCGCTTCCGGTCACTGAGCTTGTCGAAGTGCCCGTGAACCCACCGCTTTCCCTACCGATAGCCGCTCCTACCGGATAGACCGCCTCGAAGTTCAGGCTCTTCAACGTTCCAGCCTTCCGAGCCTCCTCCATCGTCGCTACGAACGGCAGCAACGTCGGATTGCTCAGTCCGTCAGCCGGAATCACATATTCACCGCCGTTCTCACCCACAAGCACGGTAGGGGAGGAGACGAAGCCTCTCTTGTCAGGTGAGAGCCGCGCCTTGAAGGCCTTTCCGTCCTGAGCCCGGCGAGTGTTCACGAAACCACCTTCCTCGGCGCCGACCGGTTGCGCCGCGATCAATGCAGTCTGCGCCGCTCCGAAAGCGGCAACGATAGCGGCAGGAGCCGCACCGGCTGGCCAGCCCCATTGCGCCAAGGTCTTGGTGACCGACAAAGCCGTGTTGATGATGGACTGCACCAGATTGAGCGCTTTCGTCCTCTTTGCTTGCTTGATCTCCATCTCCTCGCGCTTTGCCTCTTCCTCTGCTTCCATCTCCTCGACCCTCGCGTTGTACTGCTCCTGTGACACCAATCCGGCATCATATCTGGATTTCAGATCCTTCTTTTTCTTCTCGTTGTTCTTCTTGTACTCGTTGAATGCCTTGTTTTCCTTGGCGTTGGTAAGCTCGATCGCCTTGCTTGCCAGCTGGAAGCCCTCTTGCGATAGTCCACCAATAGCGTTCAAGGCTGTCGCAAGATTCTCGGCTTTATTCTTGCCAGTATCGATGTTGGCAAAAAACGTGTTCCATTCCTCTTGTGATACTCCGAACAGACTTCCTTTTCCTGTGCCAGAGAAGAGACCTCCATCGCTTTTGGCCTTTGAAGCAGTCAACTCACTGATCTTGGTCTTAGTCTCTTCAAGTTTCAGATTGTACTTGGCAAGGTCTTCTTGGGAAAGTTTGATGCCAAGAGCATTTTTATCCGCAGTTACCTTTTCCAGTTCCGCTTTCAACGCTTCAAGGTGCTTCAAATCTAGATCAAGAAGAGCGTAATCTCGTTCCTTCGTTTTTGTGACGGCTTGTCTGGAGTTTGGACGTTCCGCTGCTATCTGTTTTGAATAGTCAGCGGTCATTGCAGCCCGATCAACTTTGTAGCCACTTTCCATCGTTGCTATACGCCTGTCAAAACCATCTTGCGCTATCTTAAATAGCTTATTCTGATGCTTCTTCTCGATAGCCTCCAGCACCGCCGCCTGATTCTCGTACAGCACCTGCGTCTCCTTGAACTTCTTCAATTCCGCCTGGTACCGAACCTCTTCACCATCCATCGCCGCCTTTGTCTTGTCCGTCTCCACCTCGGTGATGATGGCGGCTCCCTCCTTGGTCAGTTCCGCAGCCTTCTTCTCGTTCTCCTGCCGCTTCTTCAACGCATCCTCCGAATGCTTCTTGATCTTCTCCTGCAACTCGTTCTCGATCTTGGCTCTGTCCGCTCCCTTCTCCTTATGAGCAGCCAGCCGTGCCGTCAACGTAGCCACCTCCAGCTCATAAATCCTATCGTCATATTCCCCCTGCGAAGCAATCTCCTTCTCATTGAACTGCTTCGTCAGCTCCGCCTTAGCCTTCAGGAACGCCTCATCATTGCTCAATGACCACTGCTGCTTTCCGGTTTTGTTGTCAGGAGTTGTTGTGACATCGCTATCCGCAGTTGAGTAGGCTGATGTCCCGGATGTCGTAGTAACACTACTATTCTTCCTCTTATTTACGCCATACAACGCCTCTAATGTCTTCACGTCTGAATTGTACTTATCTATTCCGGAAGAGACGGGACTTAATTTCTTCGCCAAATCATCAGGATGGAAATCTCTGAGTATAGGGCTTCTTTTCAACGCCGCCGCAGCGTTGACCTTGTCGGTACTGGATGATGTCTCCGATGTCATCGTGTCTCGGAATCCCACAATCGCTTCCAGAACGCCACGGTAATCATCTTCGCTCATCTTGGAGTCTTTATGTGTCTTGTTGTAGGCATTCCTGATGTTCTCCGCTGCTTTCACGGTACTGTCCTGGAGCCCCTCATCCAGCTTGGATTTGGCGTTCAGCATCCCTTTCAACCTTATCTGCTCGGAAAGCTTGTCATTGACAATGCCAAGAGCCGCGGCAACCTCATCATTGGACGCTTTCTCATCAAGCAGGTGTGGAAGGTAAGAACCGTACTGATCGTTTATCTGTTTGATGGCAGCCGCCCTTTCCTTTGACCCGATGGTCGCCGAGGTGACTGCATCCTTCAGCCTATTCACCGCATCTTTTTCCCTGTTGATTTCAGAGGCTGTGTCAGCGGCCGCCTTCCTCATCTCTGTCATTTCCTTGGTTGCTTCCTTGGACTTTTGAACGAAGGAAGTGATTTTGACAACGACCGCTGTGACAACTGCGATTATTAATCCTAATGGATTCGCTTTTAAAGCCGTCCAGAAAGCCTTGACCGCCACAGTCGCCGCCTTGACATTACCCACCAGAAGATTCTGAACCACCGCAAACGCAGCAGTACTGGCACTAGCTCCTTTTAGGCTCAATGCTTGCTTCATCAGAGCGACCCTATTCTCATTGCTCCAGAATGCCAATAACTTATCATATGCAAGTTTGATTTTCGCCCGCTGATTGTAAATGAATATGGCCGCCGCAACCTCTGCAATCTGAATACGGTATTTCAGCAGTGCGCCGATCAAACCAGATATCCCTTTCAATCCGAGATTGGCAAGTCCGAGACTCTCTGATAACACGGGATTCATCTTTTCTCCGATCTCCACTGTTGTCTCCATCAGGGCCTTCTTCTGCTTCTCCAACGTGGCCGTCAACGAGTTGTTCTTGAGCTCATATTCATTGGTGATGGAAGTCCCTTCATTGAACGCTTCGGCCGCTATCAATTGTTGCTGGCGTAAGGTTTCGGTTTGCTTTGAAAGGCTACCGAGAACCTGAATGGCTTCTGAACCATTGAGCCCCATTTTCCTCATAGCCTCGCCGATGGCTTTCATTCCACCATCGCCGCCTTTGTTCATCCCTTCCAGCACTCGGATAAACGCCTCATTGACATCGTTATTCAAGAGCTCAGAAAAGTCTTTCAAGGACATTCCGGCAATGTTCGCGAATGTCTCTGTCTTCTCGAACATCTTTGTTATGGTTTGCCCCACAGCTGTGGAGGAGGTTTCTGCCCGCTGGTGCAAAGAGTCAAGTGTGGCCGCAAGTCCCATCACCTTGTCGATGCTGATCTTGGCGTTAGGCGCGATACCGGCAAGCCTTCCGGAGAAGTTCACGATGTAGCCTTCATTGGCCGTTGACGCGGCTCCCAATTCGTTGATGGCCGAACCGACTTTCAGCATTGCCTTCTCGATTCCGAACTCATCCTTGAGGTTGAACACATCGACCATCTTACCGACCTCCGTGATGGCCGCCTCCGCATCGCCGCCAAGATCCTCTGAAAGCGCCACATTGATCTGGTTGGCGGCCTTCGCGAATCCCAACAAGTCTTCCTGACCGGATATTCCCAGCTTACCGCCGGCCCGCACAAGCCCAAGCAACTCGTTTTGAGCTGTCTTTGTGTCTATGCCTTTGAGTTTCTCACTGAGCTCCGAAATCTCATTTTTAGTCAGCCCCGTGGTCTTCATCGCATCCGTCATCGCCTCGTCATATGCCAGGAATGCATCTCTCGCACCTTCAAACCGGCCTAAAAAACTAGATATGGTTTTTGTGCCAGCCATAAGCGAACCTATACCACTATTTAATCCGCTCATCACCCTTTCTATGGAACTTTTTGTCTCGGTGGAAACGTTGCGCAATTCACTGAGTCTGGCTTTGACAAGTTGCAACTCAGAGTTCAACTTCTTCCAGTTTTCCGTTCCGGGGACCGCCTTGCTAAGAGCCGTCTGCGTCAGTTTCAGATGGTTCCGGAGTTCCGCCAGCGTCTTGTTCTCAAGGGAAATGGCATCCCTGAGTTTGTTGTATTTTCCCCGGCATTCCGTCAGGGTCTTCTCCTGGTCTTTCAGGGTCTTCGTCAGGTTCTGGTGTTCCTGTGAGCCGGTCTTGCCGGCTTTCTCAAGATTCTTGAGTTCAGTCCTGATCCTTTTGGTCGAACTCTGCAAATCCTTCATCTGCCTGTCCAGCGCAAGCATCTCCTTCCTGCCGCCATCCCCGTTGACAATCAGGTTCAGCCGAAGATCCTCATCCGTAATCCTTTTAGCCATAATCTTATACGATTTATAGCGCAAAAATAGCCGCATTTCTGCGGCTGTAAAGGACAATATGAGTCAATGACAAGAGTCCTGATTATGGTTAAAACAAAGGGCTGGTTTAATGGAATATGTCGATTATCATTGTGACAACACAGAAAAGCAGGATTACCCCTCCTAACAAGAAAAGAATATTGGTCCAAATCTCTTTTCTAGTAAGTTTCTTACGTTTGTCGGCAAATTCCAAAATAGGACCGCCAATAGAGCCGATGATCATCATCAAGACCCACCCGACAAGCACCAAAGCCCCGACAATAAGCCCGATAATGATGACCGCGCCCAGCAGCCAACTCAAATCCCCGAACGCCACAAGAATATTATGGTAAGGCATAAACATTAATCTTATTGAGCCATAGCCTTGAATCCATCTCCACCATGGTCGATATTCATAAAAATCATTTTTCCCGCCGTGGAGGAATACTCTTGACTTCTTCCTGTCTGATTAGGGAAGCAAAAGTAGATCAAACGGCTATCGCCCAAAATGCGTTGTGCCTCTCTTATTTGATTTTCTGATATTCGTTCTGGTGTAGCATATCTAACGATACGTTCATCATATTCTACCCTTTCACAAGCCATACCTGATAACCTCAAAATATACGGTGGTATCGCTCCTGGAAGTTTTATAATATGGTCTTCTCCATTATCTTGATTTATTGTCCTAAAATATAAAATTGTCCACTCTTTAGGTTTCTTTGAAAGTTTGAGAAAATCTTTTTGCTGGATATCCAAGTTGTAGGTGTACGTATGATTGTCAGAGACGAATGAACCCCAAAAACTATAGAACCCAAAATCCTCGGCGTAATATTCAAAAGAAGACTGTTTGCTGTCAAATACGGCATTTTTGTATCTGGAATCCGATTTAATGATGTTTGTTGCGGCCGTGTACGCAATCTCATCAGGGGAAAGATTCTCTGAACAGGAGGCAAAAATAGCCAACGTTAGAAATAGGACTAACTTAATGTGTGGTTTCATATGCGATTAAAATTATAAAGATTATTCTTTGTCATTTTACTTGAAAGGCACTTTCATTATACAGTAAACTTTCCCATATACTGACCCCTCAATCGTGTAAGGAGTGCCGTGCTGAATGTCGTGCGAAGGGCGCTTTTGTAAGTATTGGCCATTCTTTTCCCATAAAAAACAAGCAGGCGTTTCTATATATATATTTACAAATATAATAATAATATCGTTTGTATTGCATTTGTAAGTACAAAAAAAACGAGTTGATGAGCTTTAAGCCAGAATATGACTTCCCGCCTGATTTTCACTTCGTTCGCCCAAGTTCCGATTCCCGAATCCGGGCGACGGCATCCTCCGTGAACTCGTACATCAGCCGTTCGGCGATGGAGGCGAAAGCGCCGAAGACATAGCGGTTGTGGATCCTGCGGTTGCTCTTGACGGACTGGTCTCCTCGCTGGAGGCGCTTCATGTCCAGGAAGCGCTCGTAGGCCACGTGGACGAACGTCAAAGTCCCCGAAGCGCCGCTGCCGCCGGTCACAGAAACACTCCTGGACGACTCCAGCCGCCCGGAACGCTTCTTGACCCTTGCCTCGATGGCCTTGCCCTGATTCCTCAGAAGCCTCTGTCCCTCATCCTGAAGGATCTCACTAACGAAACGCGCCCTGACATCCATCACTCAAATGATAGTTCGATGCTGTACCCGCTCCAGCCGCCGAAGACGCTTGCCTCCGGAACCACATCCACCGAAGCCAACGCCAAACCCGTCACAAGACGGCAGTTCTGGCTTGAGGTCTCCTCGGCGATATAGGCCAGGATCAGATCAGCGATGTCCAGAAGCCGTGAATACTGCTCATTCTCCGATTCCTCCGTCTTATCCAGCCCAAGCCCCTTCTCCAACACGAAGATCACCGTCCCCAACTCTTCCCGGAACGTGTCCGAATCCCCGCGCTGATGCACCTCCGGACGCGCGACCACCACCTGCACACCCGAAAGATGCGCCAGCTTGGAAGTGGCGTCCGACTGCGCGGTCGTGCAAATCGGATCGATGTGCTCACAACACCAGCAGGAATGGATCTTCAATCCCGCAAGGTACTCAGTGAGCCTTTGAAGCCTTGATAATCTGCTCATTTCTCTTTCTCTCCTTATAGTTATGCCACATAATCGACAACACCGAGAACAACGGCTCCTCATCCACCCTGTCAATGTTGCCAAGCGTGTTCTCCTTGGCCACCTCGACCAACAGATCATTCCACCCGAAGCTTATCCCCGAACTTTTCTCATCCCCGGCGAACAGCTTCGACAAATCAACCTCCTCCCCGTTAATCTCCAGAACACCCGACTGAAGGTACTTCAAGCAAGCCGCGAACCACATCATCACAAGATTCTTCTGCCACCCCTTCAACCTCGACGCTCTATGAATATGCCCACGTGCATTCCGTTGGTCCACATCCGGCACCATCCGACCTGCCCTGTTGGCCTTCCGGCAACGTCTTCTGTACAGGAAGGCGATGCATTCATCCAGATCCTCCGGCTCGTGGCTCCTGAAAAACCTGTTGATTGCGGCGGATGCGTGCCTGAACTCCCCGAAAGTCAGATCCTGAAGCAGTTCCCCCGGACCGTACAGCCTCACAAGCCCAGACCGGACCACCGGCATCGGATTCGCGACCGAATCAAACGTCAACGCAGCCGACTCCTCCGAGAACAGGAAGCCCAGAAACGTCTCGCACATCCGATAGACATTCTCATCCCTGACAGAAGAAGAGCCATTGAATATGTCCGTGAACCATCCCTTGACAGTCCTCCGCACCCCAAGAAGCATCCACAAGACCCTCACATTGAAGTCCAACGGCGATTCCCCACGCCTAAGACACCTCTCGAAGATCCGGAATACCCCACGCACCTGCTCCGGAGTCATCTCACTCCACGAACCAGGCACCTGTACGACCTTGCCGGTCTCGAAAACCTCAATCGTGTTCATCACTCGGTGGTAAAGAATTTGTTCCGCCTGTCATTCACAGGCAAAAGCTTAGGATCCGCCTTATCTTCGCTGATCAGAGCCGACAAATCCGTCAAAGCGTCCTTGACCTCACTTTTCAGATTGCCGACATACCAGTCAATCTCATCCATCGTGGCCACACGGTTGGACTTGTTGCCCTGATAGGTAGGGGAAAACCGCCTTGCGATCTCGATAGGGAACACCTCAAGGCTCCATCTCGTCCCTGCCACTATCACGGCGCTCAGAATGGCCGCCCTTCTGGCCAGCGAAAGCACCCTTTCGTCAGCCGAGCCGTCGGCTATGGAAGCCCACTTATCCCCCGCGAACGGTCCTATCACCGCCCTTTGCCGCTCGATCACAAGCGCCTGGAGCAGATAATAGACATAGTAGCTCCCATCGATGGGATAGACCGCCTCGAACTCCTGAATATTCCTGACAATGGATTCGCCTGTCATCGTCCTCTTGGCCGAAGCCTTCCAGTTCTCGTTGCCGGAAGTCTCCAAGTAGGTGTACAAAGCGTCCAAAGCCCGGAAATACCGCTCCCTCATCGCTCTGTCATCCCTGTCTATCTGCCATTCGTAAGGACTTCTCTCATTGTCATCGATCTTGACCTTCCGTCCGGTCGATTCGTGGGACACGGACGAAAGCTTGGCGTACCGCATCAACGCAAGACACGCCACCGGAAGCCTCACGGCGGCCACAAGCTCCGGTTTCTCATCCTCATCGTAAGCCTCCGCGGCCTCCTTGACCACCTCCGGACTCACAAGCCGCGCCACCTCATCGGTGGCGAACCGGATTTCCGTCTCGATCAGCCTGAAAGGAGAAGAAGCGTACCATTGGCCGGTCAGATCCTCAAGTTCCTTGGAACCGTCCCGATTTCTGTTGAACAAATCCGTCATAATCACTGATTTTTAACCCTTGCCGATGAAGTCAAAGCGTCCTCCGCCTCCAACTGCTTGTGGAAGAATCCAAGTTTCAGCCCCTTTCCAGGGAAATTGAACGCTATCGCCTGGTTGATCGGCTCCAGGATCGTCTGTGAGGCGATCTCCGTGTCCGAAAGCAGGAACAGCTTGAAGGCATAGAGCAATTCAGATCCAGATGCCAGCTTTCCGTTCACCATCACGTTCGACAGCGACGGATGCAGCCCCATTCCGGATGTGATCGCAGATGCCGAAGCCTCCGAGATCTTCAACTGAGCCTCCACAAAGTCCTTCATCTTCTGGTCTATCGCCTCCACGGACCAAGACACACGCCCCGCGCCGCTTTCAGACGGCATATCGAGCGAATAGAAGAACTTTCCGGCGTTCTCCTTGCCGCTGAGCACATCCTGCATCTGCAACAGCAGATCCTCCGTCAACCGGCTGATCTCGTTCTCCACCTTGGTGTCATCCCAAGTCGGATGCACCATCCGCAGACGGTCACGCCTTTCCTCCCAGTACTCCTTGGGAGCCTTCACCAGATAAGCAAGGTTGATTCCGTTGTCCGTCACGTACTTGAATATGGTCGGAATCTCCGAACCCTTGACAATCCAGCGCAACGCTCCCCAATACTGAGGCACAGCATAGAAATCCCTTGCGAATGAATATGTGTGGTTGTACGATGCCGACGCTCCGAACCGTCCTGGATTCTTCCTGTCATAGACCGGATAGACCCTTACGCCCGTCCCCACGCAGGAATGCTCGAAATCCCCGACAACAATGTGTTTCACGTCCTTGATCTCCCTGCTGTCCGTCCACTCCAGCCTTGCGTTCTTTGAAGGAATATGCTCAAGATAGGCTATCTTTGGCTCCCTGCCTATTCTCCGGCCTTTCTCCAGATACTTGGCATCGAAGAACCCTTTCAGATGCAGGTAATCGGTCATACACCCCTTGATGTAGCTAATATAGTCCCAGCTGTCCAGCCACGCCTGGATCTCCCTGTCCTCCTCCCAGTTATGCACGATGTTTCCTTCCTGGTAAGCCAGCCGGTTAAGGAACACGCCCTGCCCGTAGAGAAGCCCCATCTGCCTTTCAAGGATTCCCGGACCAAGATTGTTTTCGTCCAGGATGTCCCTTAGGTGCACCGGCAGATTGTTGTCGTGGCCGAACGGCACGATCTTCTGTCCGCAAATCGTCTGGGGCAACTGTTCCCAGTTCCTCTGTTGCGCCATCCAAAACACGGAGTCCAGACTGCTGTCCCTCCTGTTGGAAAGCGCGAAAGCCCGGCCATCGTTCAGCCGCAGAACGGATGTGTGGTCGGATATTTTTTCGATTCTGCTCATACGAGTATCAGTTTTTGTCCGTTGAATGTCATCAGAAGCGGCTGGTAGAAACGCCTCGGCTCTCCGGTCTCCAGATCCGTGTAGCCCTCGATGATGTCAGCGTTCTTGTTGTGCTCCTTGGTTTCCCTATGTCTCAGCACCCCGCGCCGGACATAGACGATCCCGTCGCTTGTGCCTTTCGTGGGGTTATAACTCATAAACGAGAAGCTGAAACTCCTGTCTTCCTCTGACAGTCGCCTCATCTCCGTCAATGCTTCATATACGTTCATATCACAAAGTTAGCCACCTCCCAAGACGATAAAAAGGACACCACGCCCAACCCGGAAACTACAGCCCAAGGCTCGGCTATTTCAGCCAAACGGGCTTGTTTTGTGAATATATTCCCGTCAAAATCAAGTAGTTCAAAGCCTTGCACCCCGCCGCGGCAAAAACGCACTTTTTCGGACGCAAAAGAGCCCGGGCCGCCCTGCCGAGGAATCGCAATTG
>ERZ1034901.246-NODE-246-length-45439-cov-15.050811_pt1 | contig 45439 bp, 46 predicted proteins | sample MGYA00520628_ERZ1034901 | MGnify/ENA primary metagenome ERZ1034901 (study PRJEB33766, sample SAMN09781783) | gut metagenome | biome: gut microbiome | host: Homo sapiens | place: Madagascar | study: EMG produced TPA metagenomics assembly of the PRJNA485056 data...
ACAACTCCTCCCTGTTTCGGCCGCAGGCCGCGGTCGTCGTTGTTGCGGACTTTTTGTGTTTCCGCCGCAGGCCGCGGTCGTCGTTGTTGCAGACTTTTTCGTTCCCTCTTGACATGTACGTATTTTACGTATATAATAAGATTGAAAAGCAAAAGAAGGTGATGTTCCCATGCCCATGACGCCCAAGCAGATCATAAAGCTGCTGGAACAAAACGGTTTTGTCTTTATCAGTGCAAACGGCTCTCATGCCAAGTACCGCAACCCGACCACCGGCAAAACCACGATCGTCCCCGTGCACGCAAAAGATTTGAAGATCGGCACCGAGAAAAACATCCTCAAACAAGCAGGCATACATAAATAATCAGAGGTGATCTTATGAACATGATTTTTTATCCCGCCGTCTTTCATCCGGAAGAAACCGGCTATTCGGTTTCCATCCCGGACATCGAGGGCTGCTTTACGCAGGGCGAGACCATGGACGAAGCCGTTTCCATGGCACAAGACGCCATCGGCCTGATGCTCGAAGACCAGCAAACTTTTCCAAAGCCCTCTCTCCCCTCCGCATTGTCCGTTGAACCCGGCGATTTCGTTGCCATGGTCCCGTTCGATATGGCGGCATACCAAAAGCAGTTCAAACCGGTCAAAAAAACGCTTTCCATTCCCGGTTGGCTGAACGATGCCGCCGAAGCTGCGCATATCAACTTCTCCGGCGTCCTTCAGAAGGGGCTCAAGTCTGAACTGGGTCTGATCTGATTCAAAACGCAAAAGGTCCCCGGCGTGATTCGTTTCACGCCGGGGGCCTTCACTCTTATATTTCGTTTCAGAATTGGTTCAGGATATCATGGTGCCCGATGTCCAGCAGCAGAATGATGGTGTCGCCATCGTACTCCCAGATCGCCCGCACATCCATGTTCACGCTGAACTCGAACAGATCTGCCGTTCCCTGAATACGCTTTGTCCGCAGCGACGGGTACAATGGATCCATGATCAGAATTTCCAGCTTCTTTTTCAGCTGTGTCCGTTCCGCTGCGTTCAGCTTTTTCAGGTTTTTGATAAATCGTTTGGTATATGTGATCTTATAGCTCATTCGTCTGCACCGTCCAGCATGTCAAACAGTGCGTCCACGTTGTCAAATACCGGCTGCTCTCCGGCCGCGATCTTTGCCTTTGCCTCGTTGATCTCTCCGCGCAGTTCATCCAGATATTTTTTCGGGTACACGGCCACCGGCATCAGCTCAATAACGCCGTCCTTTTCCACAATTTCCAGCTTGTCGCCCTCACGCAGCCCCATCCTCTGCACGATATCTTTCGGGATCGTGATCTGCGATTTCGTTCTCAGTTCAGTCAACATCGTTGTGCTCTCCTTTCTCGTAAGATTTTCTTACTTTCTCACCTTTATTATACTCCACTTCCCGCAGAAAGCAACACCCCCGGCAGAGATTTTCCGCCGGGGGCCTTTTCTGTCCTTATCTCACCGCTGCATACGGGTCTTTTTTCTCCTCGCTTTCCGCCTTGTCCGCCGCCTTCACCCACTGGGCAAAGGTCTTCTCCGTGTACAGCGCCTTGCCGTCCGCGTCCTCAAGCGCCAGCAGCATGGTCTCCATCTGCTGCCGGTCGGCTTCGCTGCCCGCAAGGTACTCCGGCTTTGCCGTCTCGGTGATCTTGCTCTTGAGCGTCGTCGCGCTCTTGCCTGCCTTCGCCAGCCGGTCGTACTCCTCCTGCACAGCGCTGGCGTCCCAGCTGTCCACGGCTTCCACAAGGTCGTCCGTCGCGCTGGAGTTGTCGCCTTTCAGCAGCTTGTCCGCCAGCTGGTTCACCGCGCCGGTCACGCAGTCCACCACGTCCCCGCGCTTTCCCTTCGGCAGTCCCAGCGCATCACTCATCTGCTCGATCATCTCCTTTTCCAGCTCATACCGTTTCTGGTCGTCTCCCGCATTCTGCGCCTCGGCCGCTGCCTTCACATTCGCGTCGTACTTCACCAGCCGGGTCTTCAGCTGCTTGTAAACGTCTTCTCCTTTCCCCATCTCGTTCAGCTTTTCCACCGCTGCCTTTGCCTCGTCGCTGTCGCCGCTGGCATAGGCATTGTACAGCCGGTCGTACTGGCCGGTGGCGCTCTGCGGCACCGAGTTGAAGCTGAAGGTCCCTCCGTGGGCAAGGTTTTCGATGTCTTCCACATACCCCTGCACGGCTTCCACGATTTTCCGGCCGTTTCCGTAGGGCACGCCCGCCACTTCGAAGCCGTCCTCCAGCAGGGTCATGAACCGCTGCATCAGCTTGTCGTGGTGCTGCTGCAGCTGCGTCTCGTCCATTTCGCCGGTGTCCTTTCGGAACTCCTTGAAAAACTTCTCCACATCTCCGGCCAGGTCGTTCACCACACTGATGCTTGCCGCACTCAGCACGTCGTAGTCTTTGCCGTTCATCGCGTTGTCGATCAGGCTGTAGAGCTCACTGCCGTAGAGGAAGTTGCCTGCAAAGCTCTCGGTGTAAAGGCTTGCGAACCGCCGCCACATGCTCTTGGCGGTCACGTCGCCGTTCTCGTCCTGCTCCCGGTCCCACCGGTGCAGCAGAAAATCCGCGCCGATCTTCATCACCGCGAACACCGCCGTCTGCGCCACCTGGCTCACAATGGCCCGGTTCCTCTGCACCGCTGCCCGCTGCAGTTCCGCCTTGTTCTCCTCGCTCTGGTTCTGCCGGTAGCGCTCTGCCTGGGCGTTGTAATCGCCAATGGCGTCCGCCAGAATGCCGTAATTCTGGAAGCGCTGGGTGGTAAACATGGTCAACTGCTTCAGTAGTTCGTTGGGGTTGCGCTGGATGCCCGCCCGCTGCATCACGGTGTAATTGGGCTGGGTCTGCTCGATCACCTTCTGGTAGGTGCGGTTCACTGCTTCCCAGTAGGCCGGGCTTCCGGTCACGTCCGCGCCCTCAAATTCGGCCGCGTGGCTGCGCACATACCGCTTGCTGCCTTCCCACAGCGCTGCCACCGTGATCTCGTCCATGCCGTTGATCCAGCCGGTCAGTGCCGTCGGCAGCTTGTCCATGGCCTTCTCGGCCACTGTTTCGCTCTGTCCGATGCTGGCAAGTTCGCCCTTCTGGCTGCCGCGCTTGCGCCAGTCCAGCAGTACGTCCCCGTGCTCTCTGATCTCCGTTTCCAGCGCCGTCCGCGCCTTGGGCGAAAGGTTTTTCACAAAGGGCACCACCGCTGCCATGGTATCCCCGCCCAGCACCGCCGCTGCCGTCGGCAGGCTCGCCGCCTGCGCAATGGCCACGCCCGGGTTCAGGGTCAGCACCGCACCCGCATAGTTTCCGCGCAGGTTTCCCAGCACCCGATTTGCCGTACTGGGCCGCTTGCGCTGGGTGGTCTGCAGATCGGTCAGCAGATCGTTGATGTAGCTCACCGCGTCTCGGCCCCACTGCTCCTTGATGATGCCGTTCTTCAGGTTGGTGAGCCCTTCCTGCGTCTCCACACTGCTGTTCAAAATCTTCTGCACGTCCCGGATGGGCGCTGCCAGGCCTGCATAGGCCGCCGTGTCCCGCAGGCTGCGCTGCACCACACTGCTGCACTCCTCCAGCAAAATGGGCTGGCTGCTCTTGACGCGGTTCTTCAGAAAGCCCCGGCCCTCAATGGTCGCGTCCAGGTTCAGGCCCTCGATCTGGGTCGCCAGCACCGACCGGTCCACCGCGATGGGGTAATAGTTCTTCACGGTGGCCCGCTGGTAGCCCACCAGCTGCAGGCTGGTCTCGTTGATGAGGTTCGTGGTGTAGTGGTCAAAAAACTCCTTCATGTCCGTGCACCATGCCCGGTCGTAGTCGCTCATGGCCGCTTCCACGGTCTGCAGGATGCTGTCCGCCGTGGGCGTGCCGTCCGCATTTGTCAGCATGCCCAGGTGCACGGTCTGGCCTTTCTGGTACGCCTGCTCAATGTCCCCCTTGCTGTAAAGCTTTGCATCCGGGATCACAAAGCCGCCGTTCATCAGGTGCTCGATGCTGTCCTTGTTCTGCAGGTGCATGTACAGGCTGCACAGCTGCGCGTGGGTCAGCGGGGCCCGGTTGCCCTTTCCGTCCGTCAGGCCCACGTCCACAAGGTCTGCGCCCGGGCCCGCAAAGGCCTGCATCTCTTTCACATGCTCTTTTCCGGTCACGTTGGCAAAAAGCTTTTCGCCTTCCACGGTGATCTTTGTCTGCCGGTACTGGCCGTCGTTCAGCATGTTGGCCATCTTTTCCATCTGGCCATTCTTCGCATAGCCACCCAGCATCCGGAAGACCCGCTGCCCGCCCAGCATGTCCAGCTGATACTTCGTCAGCAGGTTGCGCACGCCGTCCAGCTTTCCGCCGGGGTGGTTGCCCTTGCTCTGCTGCACCTCGCTGGCTGCGCCTTCCGCGATCTTGCTCACTTCCTCGGTCTTTGCCAGGCTCAGCGTCTTGTTTGCGTTCTTGATCACATGCAGCGTGCTGCTCGTGATGGCTTTTAGCATCCGCATCTGATCCACCGTCATGGGCAGATAGGTGCGGTTCTCGGTCTCCTGGATGCGCCGCTGCAGCCGCTCCTGCAATGCCCGCGCCTTCTCGCTGTCCGGCAGCGCCTCGGCTTCGGCCAGCTGTTCGTGCAGCCGGGTCAGCTTTGCGTCCTTTGTCGCCTGCAGGTCATCCCGCAGCGTCTGGATCAGGGTATCCACGCCGGTCTGCTTCCATTCTTCGGTCATGGCATTGGGGCTGTTCTCGCTGCCCGCGCTCTGCCGGATCTGGTCCTGCAGCCTCGTCAGCTGGTTCACGGCCTTGTTGTTCAGAATGGTCATGTCCGCCAGCTTCGCCACCTGCGCCGCCGCGTCCACAAGATTTTTCTGCACATACTTGTCCTTGCTGGGCCGCAGCAGCATCTGGTTCAGCTGGGCCGCGTTCTGCCGGATGCTGCGCTTCAGTTCGTCCATCTTCCGCGCGTCCCGTGCCCGCTGCACCCGCTTTTCGGCCACCGCTTTTGCAATGGCAATGTCCTCGTCCCGCTGCTGGCGTGCTGTCTCAATGGCAACGGCATTTCGCTGCGCCTGTTTCTGTTCAAAGGCTGCCCGCTTGCGCTCGTTGTCCGCCTCCCATTCCATGATCTCATTTTCCTGTACCAGCAGCGAGTATTCCGCCTTGTCCGCGCGCTGCTTCTCCTGCCGCAGCTGCCACGCCAGTTCGTTTTTCTCGCTGCGCAGCTTCTGCATTTCCAGCTTTGCTTCGTCCAGCATCTCCTGCCGTTCGGCCTTCATGCGCTTCACTTCCTGCTTCATCTCCCGCTCGTAGCTTTCCCGCAGGAAGGTCAGCTTTTCGTTCAGGTTGCCCACGTTGGAAGTATCCACGCCCAAGGTCTCCAGATTCTCGTCCAGCAGCTTTTCAGCCTGTGCGTTCTGTCGCTGCAGCTCAGTCATCTGCTGCACCTCGGCGCTCTGGTTTGCCGCACGCCGGTTCTCGTACATCCGGCGGTTGAACTCCCGCTGCTGCGCCTTCTGCACGCCCTTCAGACCCTTTTCCACCTCGGCGGCCCGCTCCTCACTGCCCGCGGCCGCTTTCGCCACCTGCAGGTTGTGCTGCTGGATGCCCTCAAAGATGGCCTGGGCGTCGGTCATCTCCGGCGTGTTCAGAATGTCCCCGATGATCCGGCCCGCCAGCTCCACCTTGGCGTCCTCATACTCGGCGTCGTCTGCAAACCTGCTCTGCGTCGCGGGCTTGATGGCGTCGTGCAGGTTCATCAGCACGTTCAGCCACTCGGTGCTTTCCATGCTCATTGCACCGTCCACACCGGCCTGCTGTGCTGCGGCCTTCCACAGCGCTTTCGCGCCGTCGCTGGTGCCGCCCACGGCCCGGTTGTCGTTGATCACGCTGTCATACTGCTCCACGGGGTTTCCGTCCCGCACGCCTTCGGCCTGCCGCAGGCTCACGCCGTGCTTCCGGGCCTCGGCCACCGCTGCGCTCCAGCTGCCGTATGCCTTCACCAGTTCTTCCTTCGCACTGCCGTTTTTGTTCACGGTGTATTCCAGCTTGTGCAGCTCCGGGTATTCGTCCCACAGCTCGCTGTTGCGGTAGGTTGCCCCGTCCAGAACTTCGCCTGCCAGCGTTTCTGCCAGCGCCTGGCCCTTCTCCATGTCCGCGCCGTCCGCCTTCAGGTACTCCACCAGCACTTCGGTCTCCCGGGCAAGCTTCACCCGGTCCACCTTGCTGCCGTTGGCCTTTGCCCAGCGGCTGGCCAGCCCTTCAATGTTGCTCTGGCTCACCTTCACGCCCCGTGTCAGCCCAAAGAACTGGCTCAGCGTGTCCAGCGCTGCCGCCTTGTCCGCAATGGCCCGGCTCGCCGTCTGCTGGTCGTTCTTCTTCGCGTCCCGGCTGGCCTGCTCCGCCAGCTGATAGCGGAACTTCGCAAGGTCGCTTTCCTGTGCCAGCTCTCCGGTCCGGTAATAGTCCCGAATTTCCCGCACCACGCGGTCAGCGTCCACCCGGCCGCTGTACTCCTTGCTGGCCGCCACCCGGCCGTCCGCCGTAGAGATGTCCAGCGTGAACTGCCTGCGTGCGCTGCCCAGCTCCTGCGCCATCTGCCGGATCTGTTCCAGCTGCTGCGCGGTGGGTGCCGTGTCTGCCGAAAGGTCGATGCCAGGTCCCTCGGCCATCACGCGCACGTTGCCGTCCAGCAAAAATTCATTTAAGGCTTCCGTTCCAATCTTTACCTCCGCCGGGCCGAACACACTCATGATCTCCCGGTGGTCGGTGTCTCGGGTGCGGTCATTCTGGGCAAAGTTCAGCATCTGGCCATCCGGCAGGATGTACCCCGCCCGGTTGAAATCCTCGGTCGTACCAAACTGTTCCTTTGCCAGTGCGCGGCGGTATTCTGCCTTGCTGCCGTATGCTTCGGCCTTTGCATCATACGCCGCCTGTTCCGACTTGCCCGCTGCTGCTCTCTGCTGCTGCATCCGGGCACCGGCCGCTTTCATCCGGTCGTCCAGCGCGGCGCTCTGGTCATCCAGCTGCGCCATGCGGGCATTGTAGTCTTTGCGCTTTGCAAGGTAATTCTGGTATTCTTCGCTGTCCCGGTAGGCTTTTGCTTCCGCAGAAAAGATGCCCAGTGCTTTCTTCTTCGCTTCGATTGCCTTCACTGCATCGCTTTCCAGCCAGGCACTGCGTTCTTCCTTCAGGGCCCGCCGCTGCTTGTCCAGCTGCTGCTGTTCGTCGCGCAGCTTCGTCAGCTCGTCTGTCTCGCTCAGCTGATACCGCACATTTTTCTTCAGCGTCCCGTTATTTCCCTTGTTTTCGGCGGTTTCCTGTGCTATACTTGTGTCAGAAGATACTTCCTGAGCAGCCATAGCGCTGCTCCGCACATCCATCGGGAGATGTGTGGGAGTATCTTCTTTTTTTGTCGGTTTTCCGGCATCGTCAAATGTCACATAACTACCATCCGACCAACACACTTCGTGTGTATAAAAAGCTTTTCTGCCGTCTTCTCTTGTGTAAGAGTTCACAATTACCGCTTCGTTGATTCTGGTTTCATCCATAATTACCGGCCCAGCAAAAACATATGTGTCATAGCCCTTGCCTTGCCAGTTTTTTTCATATCCAATCTGATTGCCGTTACGAATCACTCCCGGAATAGCTGCAACCGCAGCCTGCTTTGCTGCACTATTTCCATGACGCACTGTTTTATTCGCGCCATAATGCTTTAATTCAACGATTCCAAAGTTTTCTCTTTCCACTTTATTTCCGATCGAATCGAAAAAAGCATCAATGTTCTCAACATTCTCCCTCGCGTTTTTCCCGAAATTCACCTCATTTCCACGGATTTCCGCTACCGGCTCCATTTCTTCCAGTTCACCCAGATGATCGTTCATCTGTTCTGTCAGAGACTCGCTGTCCTCATGCAGCTTGAATCGTGTTCCTTCCGCCGCACCCTTGTTCTCAAGGGCTGCGGCGTTTTCTTTTGCACTCCGCAGGCTGTCCATAGCCTTTTCCGCGTGGGCAAAGTATTCGTCCTGCAGCACCCGCTTTTCCGCTTCGGCCAGGCGCTGTGCCCGCAGGGCCGCTTTGTTCTCCGGGTCCTTGGCCAGCACTTCCTTTGCGCGGCTCACGATGTCGCTCAGCAGTTCCTTCACCTTGTTCATCACTTTGCGGATGGTGCCTGCCCGGCCCGCATTCTTCTCAGCCTGCTGCCGCTGGAACTCCACCCAGCGCTTGAAGCTTGCTTCATCGCTGAAGATGCCGCGCCAGGCGTCCGCCACCAGTTCTTCCGCCGCCTGTTCATAGGTCAGGCCCTGCTGTGCATAGTCCGCAGCTTTCTCCCGGATCATCGCGTCGATGTTCTCATAGCCCTCGCTCTTGGCCAGAAATTCCAGCGCGTGCTGCTGCAGTGCCTGTGCGCCTTCGGCGTCCAGCGAGTTGTACCAGTGGTAGTCCTCGTGCAGGATGGTGCCGAACACGTCCTCGGCGCTGTCCGCAAAATAGATTTGTGCCACCTCGGTGTCTACATAGGCTTTCACCCGGTCATTGCCCTGCAGCACCGTCTTCAGCACTGCGTCGGTGTCCGTAGCCCGGGCGTTCAGCTCGATCAACTGGGTGCCCACATCGTTTGCCGTGCGCATGGTCCCCTTATAAAGCACCCGTCCGCTGCCGCTGGTGCTCTTTTCGGTCAGTTCTCCGCCCAGGGTCCCCCGCTGCATGCTCCCGGCTTCCATCTCGCCGTGCCCCTGCAGCCACGCCAGCTGTAAAGCCTGCCTGCCGCCGTCCTGTGCCAGCACATACTCGGTGTTCACCGCAAGCCCGTTCATGCCCTGCGCCAGCTCCATCGCCTTGTCAAAGGTGGTCACATCTTCCATCTGGCCCAGACGGTACAGACTGCTGGCTGCGGCCGCATACCGCTCGGCATCTCCAATGCCCACCGGCATGTTTTTGCTGATGGTCTCACTCGCCGCATCCGACGCCTTCCAGCGGGTCAACTCCTGCTGCACCTGCCGCTGCTGTGTGCTCCGGCTCTGCTGCGTCAGGCCGTAGGTCTCCCGCAGCCCGCCGGGCTGTTTCGCCGGGCTGCTTTCCACCGTTTCCCCGGTGTTCTCCACAGCGGTCTGCTGTGCAGCTGGGCTTTCCGCCTGCGCCTGCCGGTGCAGCTGTTCCGGGTCAAACAGCAGGGTCTTCGGGTCTTCCAGGTCCACTTTCTGCACTGCTTCAGTCCCGTCGGCAAAGCGCACCGTCATGGTGTCGTTGCTCATACTCACGCTGTAGCCCTGTCCGTTTCCCTCCGGCTGGGCCTGTGTTTCCGCTGCGGTTTCCGCAGTTTCGGCCGGCTTTTCCTCGTTTGCCGCTGTAGTTTCTGCAGGTGCAACCTGGGTGCTCTGCTGCTGTGCTGCCAGTTCCCGCAGCATCTGCCGCGTCTTTGCCGCCGTCTTCGGCAGCTCGATGCCGTATTCTTCCGCAAACGCCGCTCGGTTTGCTTCGTTCGCCGCATTCGGGGTAAACAGGTTGATGGTTTTTCCGGTCAGTTCCCCGTCCGCCATGGCAGCGGCCAGCTGCTGCACCGCCTGGTTTTCGCTGCGCACCGCCGATGCCGTGCTCTGCGCGCCCATCGCTTCCTGTGCAGCCTGCTGCGCCTGCATATCCGCCGGGCTCAAGGCTTCCCCCTCGGGGGAAGCTGTCGCCGAAGGCGATTGATGAGGGGAAGCCGCCTGCGCGCTTTCTTCCTGCGCCTGCTGCCCGCCCGCTGCCGCATCAAGCCGGGCGTTCATCTTGCCCAGCCCGGTGCCCACAGCGCCGCCCAGCGCACCGGAAGCGCCGCCGGTCAGGCCGGTCTCCGCTGCGTTCAGGAAGGTGTCTTTCTTGAACAGGTTCTGCGCCGCGTCACTGTCGCCCAGCGCCGCGTCAATGGCCATGTCCGCATAGGTCTCCACAAAAGCCTGCATGGCGTTGTCCACACCGCCCGAGACGGCGTTTGCGATCACCGGGTACTGCTGTGCCAGCGGACCGTTATCTGCCACACTGCGCACCAGGTCTGCCAGCTTCCCCGCCAGCGTGTCCTTTGCGTAGTCCGTACCCATGGTCTTGGCCAGGTCTGCCGCGCCCACACTGTTGATGGCCCATCCCGCGCCGAACTTCAGCGCACCGCCTGCCAGCGTCTTGCCCGCGCTGTCGCCCTTTTCCACGCTCTGGCCCATGCTTTCTCCGGCTCCCTGCAAGCTCAGCACCGGCAGTACCATCGCCGGATCGATGCTTGCGACCACAAGGTTCTCGCCTGCGCTGGAAACAATGCCCAGTGCCTTCTGCGCCAGCGGTGAAAGGCCGCTCAGCGCTGCGCCGGTCAGGTCCTGGCTGCGCTTGTGCAGCTGGTAGCCCACACTCTTTTCCGGGTCAACGGCATCCTTCACCTCGGTGGCCGCATACCGGCTGCGCATGTCGTCGATCTCGCCCTGCGTGTATCCCTTTGTAATCAGCTCAGCGTCGCTGTACTTCGGGCTTCCGTTGGAGTCCACCGTGTCCACCAGCTTGAACAGCTTTTCCTGCCGAGCGTCTCCTGCCAGGCTTTCTTTCAGGGCATCCCGGTTCTTCTTTGTCACGCTGCTGTTCTTCACGGCCTGCACCGCATTTTCGCCCATCTGCAGGCCGCCTGCGGCAATTTCTTCCGCAATGCCGCCGATGGTGTTCGACGTGCGCCGTACCGCACGCTGCCACGCGGGCAAGGCATCGAAATCCCGGATGTATGCCTTTGCCTCGTTGATCTCGGTCTGCGTGTATCCCTTTGCCTGCAGTTCCGCGTCGGTGTAGTCCCGCCTCCCGGTGCTCTGTGCCGTGGGTGCACTGGCCATAGCGCCGGTTCCGTCCTGTGCCTGCATCGCGTTGCCGCGCTGGACATAAGGCTGCTGTTCTCCGGTGCCGCCCCGGATCAGGTTTACCAGCTCCCGGTGTTTCGGGTCCGCATCCATCCACTGGTTCAGTTCATCAAAGCGGTCGGGCTCGCTGTTTCTGGCAAAATCCTCTTTTGCTTCTTGTGCCGTACGTGCATACCAGTCCACCCGTTTTCCGTCGCCCGCCGCAATGGTCTGTTTCAGCGTATCTGCATTCGGTGCGCTGTTCACTGCGCCGTATCCGCTCTGCAGCTGCATCGCGCCGCCGGTTGCTGCATACGGCTGCCGCTTTTTCTCGGTCGGCTTCACCGTACCGCGCACCTGCGCCGCCGGGGTGCTGCTGCCAACCTTTCCAAGCCATTCCGGCTGTGCCGTGCCGCCCCGGGTGCCGTTTCTCTCGCTCTGGGTCCCGCTGCCCGGCACCTCCAGCTGCAGCTTCGGGTTCGTGCTGCCCATCATCTGTGCCAGCACCTGCCCGCCCAGGCTGCCCCCGGTGCTGCTCTGACTGCTGCCCGTGTTCGTCCGGGCGCGGCGGGTCTCGGTGCTGGTCCCCGCACTGCGGTTCTCCCATGCTTCGGTGGTCCGTTTCCCGGTGCTGCCGCCCCGCAGCGCGTCGATTTTCTCCGGTGTCCAGCCGCTGCCGGTGCCCGTGCTCCGGCTCCCCGCAGCGGTGCTGCTGTGTGCACTGCTGCTTCCGGCCGTACTGCCCGCCGTGCCGTTCTTACCCTTGCGCAGTTCGTCGATCTCTTTTGCTGTCCAGCCCATATGCTCACCTCATCATTTCGTTCCAAGCCACTCGTAGTCGATCTGGTTCATGATGCTCGATACCAGGTCACTGGAAAGGCCGCTGTCATTTGCCAGCGCGCTGGCGATCTGGCTCTGGCTGTAGCCGCTGTTGGCCAGCTGCCGCGCCTTGTACATGCCCTGTTCATACGGTGTGCCGTTGGCCTTGCCCGGGTTACCCGTGCCGGTCAGCCGGTCGATGCGCCCTGCATCGGCCAACACTTCGGTGTAATAGTCGTAGCTCGCATCTGTCGGCTTCATCGTGTTGTACTTGGTCAGCATCGTGTTCAGCTGCGGCTGCGTGTATCCGGCCGCTTTGCCAGCGCTGGCGTTGCCGGAGCTGCTTCCCGAGCTCCCGCTCTTGCCGGTCTTCGTGCCGTACTTCCGCTTCAGCTGCAACTGACCGCTCAGCAGGTTCAGGTTGCTCTGGTTCTGTCGGTTTGCAATGGTGCTGTAGTTGTCCGAAGCGTTCGAGTTGTACCCCATGGCGTTCAGGATTGTGTGCAGCAGCGTGTCGTTGCCGCTGGCTGCAACGTCGCCCGCCTTCAGCAGGTAGTCCAGGCTGTCCTTGTCCGTGTCGCTCAGGCCCGCCCAGTTTTCAAACATGTCGTAACTCAGGCCGTAAGGTTCCAGCATTTGGCTGATCATCTCTTTCGGTGCGCCCTGCTGCAGCTGCGAATAAGCGTCTTTCATCGCTGCCACCTGCTGCACCGTCATGTCGCTCACGCCCTGCAGGTTGTCGAACATGTTCTCGTCCAGCCGGTACATTTTCAAAATGGCCTTTGCGCCGTCCACGTTGCCGTTGCGGTATTCTTCTTTTGCCTGTACGATGGCGTTCGCCTTCTGGGTGGTGTAGCCCATGTAGGCATCATAGCCCTGCATGGCTGCGGTGCCCACATTCTTCAGCACATTCCACGCGTTGCTCAGGAAATCGCTCTTTTCCTGCCGCGCCTGCTGGGTCTGGTCGTACTGGTAGTTCCGCCAGTCTGCCGCGTTGCTCACGCTGCCGTCGTACTTGCTGCGCTCCAGCTGGTCCTGTCCCAGCAGCGCGTTCAGCTGGCTGCTGGTTCCGCTCAGCTGCTGCTGCCACTGGGTCAGTGCGTCCGCCCGGGCCTGCGCCAGCGTGCCCGCCGTGCTGCCGGTCTGGCTGGCCGCCGCCTGGTTCGCCGCACTCTGGGCCCAGTCCGCCCCGTACCCGCCGGAAAGCCCCTGTGCCGTCTGCGCGGCCGCGTCGGCCCCTGCGCCTGCATTGTTAAACAGGCGGCTCAGCGCGCCCCGGTAGCTGTCGCCGGTCGAAGCGTAGCCTGTGCCCGCCTGGTTCTGGCCGGTCATGCTCTGCAAAGCGTCCTGGATGTCCTGGTCATAGCTGTTGTCATAAGCCCCCGGCATCGCGTTCTCCGCGTCGGTCAGCTTCTTCTGTGCATTGTTCAGTCTCGAAAATACGCCCATTGTGTTCTCCTTCCTTTACAAAAAGAACGGCAAAATCTGCGCCGCCAGCCCGATCACCTGGAACAGCCCGTTCAAAAAGTCCTGCGTGTTCTGCTGGTGCTCGTTGTAGGCGTTCTGGTATTCGTTCTGCCGGTAAGAAAGCCCGTCCTTCCAGTTCGCCAGGTCCTTCTGGTACTTGTTGTAGTCGTTCTCCTCGGCGCTCTGCAGCCCGCTCAGCTCTGTCTGCAGCCCGGCCTTCTTCGTGTTGTACTCGCTGCGGCTCTGGCTCATCAGGCCGTCCAGCACGTTGTCCAGGTCGTTCATGGTCGATGCATAGGCCTTCTGGCCCGCCTGGGTGCCGTAGCTGGAGCCGTAGCCGCCGGTCCGTGCGCTGGCATCCGCCTGTGCGTTCTGGTTCGCCAGCTTCGCCTTCTGGGTGTACTGGCTCTTGTACTGCTGGTAAGCCGTGTCCGCCGCCGGGTCATAGTCATAGTCGCCCATGCCGTCGATCTGGCCCATCACGTCCTTGATCTGTCCCTGGTACTTGCTCTGATAGTCTGCGGGCTTCGTCTGCTCGTACCGCTCCAGCTCGCTTCTCGCGTCCGTCAATCTGCTCATCTGTTTTTCTCCTTCCTATATTCTTGGCTCTCCCTTTGGGAGAGCTGTCTCACCGCGCTGCCATCCGGCAGACGGGGAGACTGAGAGGGCTACTTCTTCACCTTCTTCAAAAAGTCCTCGTTCATGTTCTCGCTGTCCAGATTGGTCAGCACATATTCCAGCTGTTCCTGCAGCTGGTACAGGTAGTTGGTCAGCGCTTCGGCATCTTCGGCCGGCATGTCCGCGCTGAACTTCGGCAGGCCGATGCCCGCCAGTCCCGCCACACTCGCCATCGTTCCACTCCTTCCCGAAACTCCTTCTCGTGAAAATGCGTTTGGAACAGACCGCGTTTGCGCAGCAATGAAAGCCCCAGTGGGGCTTTTAAGCGGCAAGCGGTCTGCGTCAGCAGATGGAAGGGCCTTGCCCTGACAAGCTTCGCAGTCCGCGACAAACGCGAAATCAAAAATATTTTTCCGCTGAAGATGGCCAGAGCGCACGCGTCGGCCATTTCAAATCGTTTCACCTTCTCGGCACCGCGCCGCTCACCCGCCCGCCTGCTGCGTCCGCCAGCGTCAAGGCCACGCTGCGCAGCACCATCTGCCCACTGCCGGAAAACTTCAGCCGCATCAGGTCGTGCCGCCGCGGCACAAAGGGCAGGTTGATCCGCTCGTCTGCCCGCACTGCCGCGCAGCTGCCCACCGTCTCCCAGTCCCCGCCGTCGTAGCTCACGGCCACGTCCACCACTGTGTAGGCCAGTGCATCCAGCCGCAGCGTCACCCGGCTCACATACTTGTCGTCCGGGCTGCTCATGCCAATGTCGCCGGTCACGGCCTCAAACTGTAACCGCGTCTCGATCTCGCCGTCTTCCTCCCGGTCCGGGTCTGCCGCCCATAGGGCATTGCCGTCCCAGAGATACAGCTGCTGCCCGGTGCCCACCATTTCGGTGCCCGCCGGGCTTTCCTCGTGCCACAGTCCCGTCTCCGTGTCGTACACCAGCAGCCGCCCGCCGGTCTCCGTTTTGCGTTTCATGTAAAGGTAGTACCGCGCATCCAGGCTGCCGCCCATGGCCCACTCCACCGCCGTCAGCCGCCCGGTGGCCAGCGCCGCCGACACCTTTGTGGGCAGGCTGCCGCCCCAGGCCATCACCCCGTCCGGCGAAAGGTAATAAAGCGTCTCCGCGATCACGCACAGGCTGCCCGCTGCGTTTGCCGCCACGCCCCGGCACCGCACGCTGGAAAGCTGGTAGTCGCTTGGCTTCGAGCCGTACAGCTTGTGGATGCAGTTCTCCTTGAAGAACAGCACATACCCCAGGCAGCTGGCCGCGCCGGTAAACGCCCCGTCGCTGCCCACGCTCACCGCGTAGCTGTCCGAGGCAATGCCCCGGTAGCTGTACCAGTTGGTGGGGTCGCCCAGGGCGCAGGCGTAAATGGTGTTCTCCTTCCGGCTGCAGCCCCACACCCGGTTGCCCTGTTCGGTCACAAAATCGAAGTCCGGCACCCGCCGTTCCACGGCTACCGGCGCGGTCTCCGCTTCGTTCTCGGTCACTTTTCCGTCCAGGCTCTGCCAGGTGGTACCGGTGCGGCTGATGGTCCAGCTGCCGTAATACCGGTCCGTGTCCTCCGTGGGCACCAGCGTCGCAATGATGTCATCTTCTTCCAGCGTCCCCACCGTGATCTCGCCGTTCAGCCCCGCCGCCACGGCGTCGCACACGGCCTGCGGCATCCCGCTCATGGTCACGGTGTCGCCTTCCTTCAGCACACCGCCCACGCCCGGGCAGTGGATGCGCACCGTCTGCAAAAGCACTTCCTGCCACTTCTTGTTTTTCGCGCTGTACTTCAGCAGCACACTGCCGGTCCCGTAGGGCGCGTCGTCGGTGCTTTTCAAGAACAGCTGCCCGTCCTCCGGCTTTTCCGGTTCGGTGTCTCCCACGCCGGTGGGGTGGTAGAGCGCCCCTTCCGTGTCGCAGGGCGTCACAGTCATGGCTTCGTCCCCCAGCTCCCACTTCGCGGCAAGGTCGGTCAGGGTGCCCGTCTCGGTGTCAAATGCCTTCTTGTCCGGCCAGATCAGCACCTTCGTGCCCATGCCTGCCAGCGCCTTGTGCTCGTCGGTCAGGGCATTTTCCAGCACCACGGCCCCGCTGCGGCCCTCGTCTGCGTCCGGCGTGTACTCCAACGTCGTGCCCCGGCAGAGCAAAAGCCCGTTCAGGTGGTACATGCCGTTCACGTCCTTCACCTCCCGGGTCTTCCTGCGCGGGGCCCGGGTCTGCAGCGCCGGGTATCCCCGGCTGGAAAAGTTCAGCGCCCGGCTCAGCTCTGCCTCGCTGCACCCATAGGTCTCGTTCACGCCGCCAAAGGCCCGCAGCAGCTGCCGCCCGGCCTGTAAAATGTTCAAATTGGTTCCATCTATCATGCTGCACCTTCCTTTAAACAAGGCTCCCACCTTGGGGGAGCTCCGCAACGCGCCGCCGTCAGGCGGACGGAAGCGGTGAGAGGGCGTCAATACCTCCACTGCACCCCGCCCGCCGGGGGATACTTCCGCCGCATCCACGCAGCAAACTCCTGCACATAGTCGCTGTACATCTGCAATTCGTTCGTGGCCCGGGCCGTTTCGCCCAGGGCCAGGTCCATCTGTGCACACAGCCAGTGGGTGTACAGCGGGCCAAACTCCTCCGGTGCCAGCAGTTCGGTGTCGTAGGCAAGGCCGTCTGCCCATGCCTTGTCCGCGCCCACTGCGTCAAAGTCGCTGCACACGCTGCGCTGCACCACGCTGGAGCGCAGCCGCGCGTCGCACTGCCGCAGCCAGTTCTGTTTCAGCCCGTCGGAAAATTCGTTGTTCGGCCGCATCTCGTCGGCCTGTTCAATTGCCTGTCCTGCCGTCATCTCATCAACTCCTTCATGCAAAAACACCCGGCACAGCCAGAGTGCCGCTGTACCGGGTGTCCGTTGTTTCTGTCAGGTCATACGCGCTGTGCCTGCTGCACCGCTGCCGCCTCTGCCGCCGCGATCTTCTCCGCTGCAGCGTTGTCCATCTCCTCGCTGTGGCGCAGCACCTCGGCAATGGCCTTCGGCACCTCCACGTCCACACCGCGCTGGATCAGATAAGTCTCGCCGTTCACGCCCACGAAAACGGGTTCGCTGTAGCGGTGCCCGTCCTTGAACAGATGCACGATCTCGGTGTCTTTCTCCGCCTGTGCGTTCTCCTGCACAGCTTCGGTCATTGCTGCAGCGTCCTGCACCGCAGCTTCCTGCTTCTTTACTGCCATAGTTTCTCCTTTCATGCGCCGCAGCGCACATCATCTGCCCCATGGGCAGACATCATTTGCCCGTCCGGGCATCCTCATTGCGCAGCACATCATGCCGCGCCAGCGGCTTTGTGTCAATTCGCCAGTGCCTTGGCGCTGTATCTCTCGCTGCAGCTCTCAATGCGTACCATGTACGGCTCACTCAGGCGTTCGGCGGTCTTGGTGGCCTTCCAGCCCACAGAAGCGCGCTGGTTCAGCGGGTCGTCGCCGTAGCCCAGCTGCTTCACGATGTGCTGCATGCCGCCGCCTTCCAGCTCGGTGGTGGCGTAGGCATGGGCACCCAGCACCAGCGTGCTGAATACCGCCAGGCCCGTCGGGCAGCCGGTGCCGGTCCAGATCTTCGCCTCGCTGGAGACGACGAAGCGCACATTGTTGATCTTGCCGATCTCGCCGTTGAAGATTTCCTCCGGGGCCGCGTACTTGTGGGCGTCCACCCATGCCGGGTCCTTGCGGATGTCGTAGCTGGTGTACGGGTGCACGATGGCCACATAGCTGTCGCCGATGGGGTCGGCGTTCTGGGCCTGCAGCAGCGCCACAGCCTGGTTGATCACGTCCACGGTCAGCTGCGCGGTCTTGTCCAGGCCTGCGCGGCTGCTCACGGCCGTCTCCACGCCGTCGGCCACCTTGGGCGCATAGATCACGTTGGTGCCGCCGTTCAGGATGTCGCGCACGATGGTGTCCATGGTGCGGCCGCCCTGGCTTGCCAGCAGGTTCGTGGCCTGCACCACGTTGTTGTCGATGGCGGTCAGGTCCAGCATGTCGGTCAGGGACACCCAGCCGCCGTACTGGTGCACGTCTGCGGTCACGGTGGTCACGGTCAGGGTCTGGCCCGCCGGGGTCACGCCTTCGGTCAGGGGCTCGGTGGCCTTCGGCAGCGCCGTGTACTTGCGGAACTCGATGGTCTTGCCGTTGTTGGCCGGAATGGGGTAGCTGTCGCCGAACTGGTCATGCACCAGTGCAGGCTCTGCCAGGTCCAGCAGGGTCTTCTCGTAGTAGGTCTTCATTTCAGCGGACATGCCGCTGGTGGCGGTGGTGTTCTGCAGCTGTGCGCTTGCGTCCGCAAACAGCTGCAGGTCCAGTCTCTTGTTGCTCATTTGTTGGTCCTCCTTCAAAAATTGTGTTTATCTGCCCTCACGCTTTCGCGTGTGAAGCATTTCCTTTAAGAAAGGCTCTCCGGGTTGCGGCTCCCAGCGTCTGCTTCGGCCCTTGAGCGGGCCTTGCATCCTGCTGGCCGCGGCCCCAACAGCTTCTCCCTGTATTCCCCTTTTTGGCTTCGCCATCTTCCCCCGGCCGGGGGAAGTCTTTGCCGCTGGCGGCGGTCGTCGCCGTTGCCCCTCGGGGACAGACTCCCCCGGCCGGGGGAGGTGGCACGAAGTGCCAGAAGGGGACAGCTGTCACCGCAGGTGACTGATGAGGGGCAGCCGTGTGTGCTGCATCTCACAGCACGATGCGTTCCCCGCGCCGTGCCCGGCGTGCCAGCTCGGCCCGCTGTGCGCGGGTCATGTGCTCCACGTCCACCTTGGTCTCTGCCGCGCCGCCGGGGCGCACGCCGTTCTCGGTGGGTCTCTGGCCGCGCTGCTGGATGCGGGCTGCCACACCCTGTTCCACCTGCTTTGCGGTCAGGGCGGTCTGGTTCTCCATCAGCTGGTCAAAGTAGGCTGCGCGGTACGCCGCTTCCAACCCGATGCCCCGCCGGATCATATCCGCCACGGCCGGGTTGTTCAGCACTTCGTCCAGCGCAAAGCTCGGGTACTTCTGCTGCAGCTTTTCCGCTTCCGCCTGCCACTGCGCCTGCACCGCCGCCACACGCTGCTGGTGCTCGGCGGCCGCGCGCATCTGTTCGGCCCGCTGCTTCTCGGCGTTGGCCCGCTGCAGCTCGCCTTCCATCCGGTCCATCTCCCGGGCCGTCTTCACGCTGATGCCCTTTTCGGCGGCAAGGGTCTCGTAATAGGCGTCGTTCTTCACCTTGCCGTTCTTCACCGCGTCGGTCAGCGCAGCCAGGCTGTCCGGGCTGCTGGTGTCCACACCGTAGGCCTCGCCCAGCGCGTCCATCAGCGCCTTCACCTGGGGGTTGTTCTGGATGTTCTGCGCCGCCACCTGTGCCGCGCGCTGCATGGCCTCCTCAAACTCCGCCGCATACTCGCCCTGCATCAGCTGCCCGAAGGCCCGGCGCTTTTCCGCCGGGTCTGCAGCCTTTTTCTCGGCCTGCTCCCCCTCGCCGGTCTCGCCTTCCTTGATTCCCGGCTCCCCCTTCGAGGGAAGACTCTCCCCGGTCGGGGAGAGGTGGCGTGTATCACGCCGGAGTGGGGAATCTCCGGCATCCGCGCCGCCATCGGCGGACGGGGCCGGTGAGAGGGTCCCGTCTCCGGACTGCGCACTGAGAGGGTTCGCCGCCTTCGCCGCCCTGCCCGGGTGGCTGCGCTTCGCCATGCGCTCCTGTGCAGGCCGCAGCGCCGGTGCCTGGATGCCGGCCGCTTCGCCCGCGCTCTCGCCTGCACCCGCACCGTCACCGCCCGCCGCACCGTCAGCGAACAACTGTAAGTCCACGTTGTCGGTGTCGTTCGCGTGCATGTTCACAAACCGTACATTCTCCGGGTACTGCTGGGCCAGCAGCATCAGCCCATCCGTCACCAGCTCAAACTTCGCCAGTGTGTCAAAACTCTGTTTCGCCTGCACACGCAGGACGTTGTCGCCGTCCGGGTCCCGGGTCGCGGTGCCGCCGTCCACGCTGTATGCCAGCGTCTGCATCAGGCAGCTCACCGCCGCGCACACAATGTCCTGCCCCTTCGGTGCAAAGCCCGCGTGCCCCGATGCCTGCAGGATCATGTCGTGTTCTTTCTCATCGTAGATGATCGTGATCATTTCCGTTTCTCCTTTCATGCGCCGCAGCGCACATCATCTGCCCCATGGGCAGACATCATTTGCCCATCCGGGCATCCTCATTGCGCAGCACATCATTCTTTGTTCGGGTTGTTCACGTCCATCGCCCGCTGGGCAGCCTGTGTGGCCATGCTGTTGCTGCCGCTCTGGCCCACCACGTCGCCCAGGCTGTTGGTCGTGCTCTTTACACTGGTGCCCCCGCCGCCGCCACCGCCCGTGCTGCCCGCCGCCTGGGCCGCTGCACCTGCCGCAGCCGAGACGTTGGTGCCGTTCTGCTGGTCGATGATGGCTGCCATCTTCTGCATCTGCTGGGCCATCTGCTGCAGCTGCTGGTACAGCGTGCCGTTCTGGCTCACCCGCTGGCGCACCTTCTCGATGCCCTCAAAGTCCATCATGTCCAGCGCTGCCAGCGCCGCGTCGGCGTTGGCCGGTGCAAAGAATCCCATCTGGTAGCATTCCTTCGCCGTCTCGTTCTGGGAAAGGCGGCTGAAGGTGCTTTTCTTCGCCGCACTCACCGTGATGTCGAACACCGGCTCGTGGTCTCCCAGCTGCACACCGCCCACCATGCCGCCGGGCTGGGCCTGCAGCATCGCATTGCTGAAGGGCACATACTCCGTGCCGCCGCTCTCTCCCGTGATGCGGTAGACCCGCTGCTCGTCGTAGAACTGCCGCATCAGCTCGATGATGAAGTAGCACTCCTGCGCAAAAGCCCGGTAGGCGCTTTTCAGCATGTCGCGGCTCAGCTTCGAGCCTGCTTCCTGCAGCGCTGCAATGGCGCTGGCCGCCGTCAGGCCGCTGGTGGTGCCGCCCTGGGAAACATCGCGGTTGCCGCTGATCTCCTTCAGCTCGTTCACCCGGTCGTCCCGGTAGGTGATCAGGTTGCCCGCAAGGCCTGCCGTCTGCAGCGGCCGCATGCTCTCGTCGGTCACCCGGCCCGCCGCATGCACGATGTCCCGGCCAAAGTCGGCCAGTTCTTCTTCGTTGATCCCCGCCGTGTCGCTCAGGATGTACCGCTGCTTTGCGCTCAGCTTCACATTCTCGTCCATGGCGTGGTTCATCTCGTCAATGGCGGTCTGGGTGTCCTTCATCACGTCGATGTACCCGAAGCCCGCCGGGCTGTCCTCCTCGCGGAACAGCGGGTCGAACACAAAGGGGTATTTCCCGTGGTCATAAAAGCCGCTCTCGGCGTACTGCGGGTCGTTCTCGCTGGCATACAGCACGATGCCGTTGCAGTATTTGCAGTAGTGCAGCACCGTCTGCCCGCCGGGCTGGGCCTTTTTGTAGTACCAGTCCACCACCACGCTCTTGTCGGCGGTGTCGATGCTCTCATCGTGGATGTACTTTGCCACGTCCAGGCTGTGGCCGGTGTGGCCCTTCAGCTGCGGGTACTGCGCCTCCAGCTGTTCCGAGTTTGCCAGGCTCAGGCTGAACAGGTTCGGCGAGTCCTGAATGTCCTCCACGCCCGGCTCCCAGTACAGCATCAGCAGGTTCACGCTGCGGATGCTGATCTCGCCCAGGCCCTTGCGGGCCGCCGGGTCCCAGAAGATGCCCTTCACACCGGTGCCGGTCTTCAGCTTGCGCCACCAGGTGTCGCTGTACACCGTCTCGTAGTCGCACTGTTCCAGCACCGTTGGCAGGATTTTGGAGAGTACCTTCGCGGTCTCCTCGTCGTCCGCCGCCCGGGGCAGCACGTTGGGTTCCGGGTAGTTGTCCATAGCGTCGGCGTGCTTGTTGGCGATGCTGTTGAACAGCCACCCGCTGGAGGGCTTCGGCTTGCCTTCCATCATCTTGTTTTCGTAGTTCTTCCAGTGCCCCATGCGGAACCACAACTCGTTGTCGATGATCCGCTTGTCAAGCGCCGCCTTGCCGGTCTTGTATTTCTGCAGGATATCGTTTGCCTTCTTGACTTCTTCCTCCCCGATCGCCTGCGCCGTGGGCAGTTCGAAGGCTTCCCCCTCGGGGGAAGCTGTCGGCAAAGCCGACTGATGAGGGGCAGCTGCGGCATTCTGCATTTCTCCGAAGGCCCCGTCTCTCTGGTCCGGGTAGCGCTTCAGCAACCCCTGCAAAAGCTCGTTTTCATTCATGCACTTCACCTTCTCGTTTTTCAAATCGGAGAAACGCGAAAAAATCGTTTAGCGAAGCGGCTAGATTTTTTCCGTTTCGACTTCTTCTTTGGGGTCTGAAAGGGGCGAGCAGCCCCTTTCTCGTCAGGGGTAAGTGGAGTCCAGAGGATGAGAGGGGCGCGTCGAAACGCCCCTCTTGTCCTCTGGCCCAGCGGAGCGTCTACACCCTCATCACCCGCGTCCGACTCTTTCTCTTGTCCAGGTCCAGCGGGTCGTCCTTCATCGGCACATCCCGCACCGCCTGCTTCGGGCTCAGCGGGTTTTCCATCAGCACATACCGGCACTCGTCGTAAATGTGGTCTTCCTGTGTGGTGTCGATGTCCTCCACGTTGCTCTCGTCATAGACCAGGTTCGGGATGGTGCGGATAAAATGCTTGCAGGTGTCGAACACCTGGAACATCGGCCGTCCCTCACGGTCGAAGGCCAGCCGGTAGTGGAACTGCATCTTGCCCGCAAGCCGCGTGTGGTCGCCGGGCTTCCAGAAGATGTAGTTCGGGTGCTTTTCCTGCATCTCGGCAATGCTCTCGCCCTGGCTCTCGTTGAAGATGGCCGGGTCTGCCACGCCGGTGATCTGCCTGCCCCGCAGCATGAGGTCGTTCTGCTCTGCCTCCCGGATGCGCCTTGCCTGCTCCACCGGGTCGATGCGCAGGCCTTCGTTCGGCGTGCCGGTGCAGCCGTACAGCTCCTTGATGCGGTAAAGCCGCCCTTCCTCGTCGGCCGCGTACCAGCCCACGGAAAAAGGCTTTGCATAGCCGAAGTCGTACCCGCGCCAGATGCGCCAGTGTGCCGGGATGCGGAACGGCTTGATGACGTGGGTCCACCGCTGGTCCTCGTAGTGGTCCGGGTCGTTGCGCCATTCGGTGAACACCTGGCCGGAAAAGCTGTCCCAGTCGCCGTAGAGCAGCGCCTGCTTTTCCGCTTCCGGCAAGCTGGCCAGCGTGCCCAGGTATCCCGGGTCATTCTCCAGCAGCTTTTTGTTGTCAAACACCGTGGACGGGATGAACACCCGCGTGCGCCGCATCTGCTGCACGGTGCCGTCCGGCTTCTTCACGTCCACCAGCTGCACCATGCGGGTGCCCGGTGGTGCCGGTGTGATGAACCGGGCCTTCACCCATCCGTGGCCGATGCCGCCGGGGTTTGCCGTGGCCCGCATGTACACCACCGTGCCCGGGCCTGTGGGGCGGTTGCGGCTCATGAGGTAGCTGTACTCCTCCCAGGTAAAGTGGGTCAGCTCGTCCACCCCAATAAAATCAAAGGCCTTGCCCTGGTAGTTGTACTTGTCCTGGGTGCGGAACATACTGCCGAAGTAGATTTTCGCCCCGCTGGGGAAGGTCCACACATGGCTCGACGCGTTGTACTTCGCCTTCGGGAAGACCGGCTTGTAGTACTGCATGGTCTTGTCGATCAGCTCACTCAGCTGCGGGTAGGTCTTGCGCACGATCAGCCCGCGATAGTGTGGGATGTCCACCTGCCGCAGCGCCTCGATCACCAGCGCGTCGCTCTTGCCGCCGCCTGCGGCCCCGCCGTACAGGGCCTCGTCCTCGCTGCGCCGCATGAAGGCGGCCTGCTTCGGCTGCGGCCGCCAGAGGATGGGCCGTCCCTTATACGTTTCCGCTGCCATCCAGCACCACCTCCTGCCGTTCGCTCACTTCCTGCCCTTCCATCAGCACCGCCGGGGCCGCGCTCTGGCTGCTGCCTTCGTCCCGGGGCACCAGCGCCGCAGCGTTGGCGGCCGCCGTCAAAAGTACCGCCGCGATGTTTGCCGCGTCCTTGTCGGTCATGGCTTTCGCCTCATACCGTTCCAGCTGCTTTGCCAGCTCGTCCCGTTCCTCGTCGCTCAGCTGCCGGTCGTAGGTCCCCGGTGCGCTGCGCACCACAAGGCCGGTCTCCGCTGCGTCCTGCAGGTCTTCCGCCTCGCTTTTCAGCAGCCTGCCGACCATATACCGCCGGGATCGGGCGTCCTCGTCCAGCCGCTGCTCCAGCTTTGCCCGGATGTCCGCCGCCCGCTGGTTCTCGGCCACCCGTTGCTGCAGGTAACCCACCTGGGCCCGGGCCCCCAGCGCTGCCCGCGCTGCGATCTCCCGCGCCGCTTCGGCCCGCGCCTGGGCAAAGGCCCCGTCCGGCTTCTTGGCTTCCTCCGCCATCCAGCTGCGGATGGTGCTCTCCGGCACGCCGTACTTCCGGGCCACCGCGCAGATGGAGTTCGAGCCGATCATGGCCATCACCACGTCCGCCCGTACCTTTGCCGGGTACTTCTTGCCCCGGCCCTGTCGGCCGGGCACCGTGTTCTTGCAGTATCTGCGCGTCGCCATTCCCGGCCCTCCTTCCCGTGCTTTGCTTCCAGCCTATCACGTTTCTGTCTGCAAAAAAACTACGGACTTTTTTCAGCGGTCTCGCGCGGCGAGTACGGGTTGTGTTTGCTGGTTTTTCTTCAGCGGCCTTACGGCGCTTTGAAAAATCAGAACACTGCCCCAACAACTCCTCCCTGTTTCCGCCGCTGGCGGCGGTCGTCGTCGTTGCAGCACAAACAGGCCGCACACATTCGTGTCCAGCCTGTTCAGATCAGCCCCGCCGCCGCCGCATACACCGCCACGGTGGAAAGCGCCTCCAGCTCCTTGTGGTAGTAGGTCGTCCGCCCGATGTGCAGCAGCCCCACCACGTCCCACTCGCTCCGGCCCTCGATGTACCGCAGCCGCAGCAGGTCCCAGCACACCGGGTCCTCCCTGGCATAGTAGTCCCGCACCCGGCCCAGCACGTCTTCCCACTGCCCGCTGCCGTCAAACTTCCGCAGCGCCTTGCGCACCGCCTTTTTCTGCTGCTTTGTCACCCGTCCACCGCCTTCCGCGCGCGCAAAATAAAATAATCCTGTCTGTCAGGTGCGAACTTTCGCAAACATCCTCTGCACAAGGCTCGCCCTTCGGGAGAGCTCCGTTGCGGCGCCGCGTCAGCGGACTGCAACGGTGAGAGGGTTTCTTCTTCGCAGGATCAGATACGCCTGCGGTTCACTGCTTTCCCAGCCCTCCGGCCGCGGCCTGTCCGTCTCGTACAGCTGCTGCGGGTCATACACCGCCACCTGTACCACTTCCCACCCCGGGAACCGTTGCTCCCACCAGTAGGCGTTCTCCGCGCACTCGGTGCAGCCCTTGCGCAGCTGCTTCCGGCTCCACTTGGTGTCGCAGGCGGCCAGCTCGTCCGGCTGCCGCAGGTTCCGCGTCTCGATGCAGCTGCGCTCTTTGTGGCCGTAGATGTACCCCACCGTGCCGTTTTTGCCCTGCCCGTCAATGCCCAGCAGCTTTTTCATGTCGATTCGCTTCGCATCCGGCGTACCCAGCGGCTCATACTCGCCGGTGCCCGGCACCCGCCGACGCCATAGGTCTTCCAGCATATAGCGCCACTCCTTCCGCTGGGCTGTATCCAGCCCCCGGCACTGGGCAAACCCATGCATGTGCAGCCGCCCGGCTTCGCCTTTGCGCACCGCCCACAGCATCAGCCGGATGCTGTCCTTCGGCACGCCAAATCGCTTGCAGGTCGCCGTGATCACCCGCCGCTTGTAGTTCTCCACGTCCTTCCGGCAGGCCGCAAAGTCTGCAGGTAAATAGCCGTCCTCGTATGTACCGGTCAGGAAAAAGCCGTTCTTGTCAAAATTCGCCAGCACCTTCCGCTGCTTTCGGCGCAGGCTGGCGTACTTGTTCCGCTCCTTCTGGCCCCGGTCGCTCTCCTTGCGCTTCTTGCCCCGCTGCCGGTGCTCCTGGTCGGTCACTGCATAGACGCCCACGGTCATGTACTCGTCACCGCACTGGTATTTCTTTTCCCGGATGTAGCTTCTTCGCATCCCGGCACCTCCTGCTGGTCGTCAGCGTCCTGTGTTTTTCCGTTCCCATGATCATCACCGTCACAGGTTTAACGGGTATACAAGCCCCCCAAAGCGTCCCACCGGACGCCCTGGAACGATCACGCATTATAATAAGGTAGGTCCTGCCCCTTCCGGGGCCCGACAAACCATTCCGGCTAAGGTGCAGCCATCCGCTGCACACCACCCGGCACGCCTTGTCTTTTGTCGCCAAAGCCCCCAGGCTTGATTGCCTGAGGGCCGTTTTTATGGTATTTCCGGCTTTCCCCGTGCGGCCCACACGCCGTAGCTCAGCTCCGGCAGGCCCCGCTTCCGCGCCGCTGCGTTGTACCCGCACAGCGCGTGCACGTCCAGCTGCAGCGCGTCCGGGTCCTTGATCTTCGGGATCACGCCCTTCGCCGCCTTTTTCTGCGGCTTCGACGCCGGTGCCCGGTGCTGCTCTGCCTTCGGGAGCTTCTTCGCCCCCGCCGCGTTCCGCTGCACGATGCTCCGCCGCACCTTTTCCCGGGTCAGCTTTGCAATGCCGCGCGCCGGGCAGCAGCCCTTCCGGGCCCAGTTTGCCGCCGTCTGGGTGCAGTCGAAAAAAACCTGCTCCACCAGCTCTGCCGCCGTGCCCTTCGCCATCCGGTTGCCCGCTGCATCCCAGGCGGTGTACTCCCACACCTCCCGCAGCAGCGTCTTTGTGGCCGCCGGGGGCCGCTTTTCCCGCTCGATCCGCCAGATGCGCGGCTTTTTCACGGTCTTTTTCTGGCGCATGTACTCGCTCTGCAGCCGGTCCCGGTCCGGGAACAGCCCCGCCGCCACCAGCTCGGTGGGGGTGCCTTCGTGCAGCAGCGCGCCGGTCTTCGCATCGCGCAGGCGGTAGATGTAATGTGCACTCATCTTGCCCGCCCCCCGTACAGCTCCACTTCGCAGCCGTCTTCGGTGATGAGCACCCCGCCGTCCAGCGCCTTGGCGATCTGCTGCAGCCGCACCGCGCTCAGCCGTTCCAGCCCGCCGGGCTGTACCCAGCGCTTCACACAGCTCGGTGCCGTTTCGGTCGCCTTCGCCAGCGAGCGCACCGTCTCGCCCCGGTATTTCATGGCTTCTTCCAGTGTCATGCCTGCTTCGCCTCCCTTTCGCTGCGCGCGTACCGGTGCTTTGCCGTCTGCCACGCTTCCTCCCGCCGCTTTTTGGGGTCCACCATATCGCGGCTGACCATGTCATGCACCTCGCGCAGCTGCACGCCGTGCCTTCCCGCCATCAGCTTTTCAAACCGCTTCCGGGTCATTTTGCATTTGTCTTTGCTCATTTCCGTCTCCTCTCCCAGCTGTCCGGCATGCCCGGCTGCTGCAGCACCGCGTCGATTTTCTCCCGGATCACCTCCGGCGCCAGCACATTGGCCCCCGCCGGGGCCGCCCGGTGCCCCAGCGCCTTTGCCATGTTCCGCCGGATAAACGCCGCTTTCTGCTCCTGGTAGTCCCGGTCGGCCTGCTTTGCCCGCTCCTCGTCCGGCACGTTCTCGATCGTGATGTCTTCCTTCAGTGCGTCCTCGGCGCACCGGCGCAGCCGTTCCATGGCCCAGCTCAGGCTTTCGTGGCCTTCCTCGTTCACCTGCCGGTAGTTGGCCAGGGTTTCTTCCCGCAGCCGGTTCAGCCGCTTGCTGCTGTAGCCCAGCAGCTCCATGCAGGCCCGGGCGTAGATGGTCCACACCATGCTGGCGGCCACGTCGCCCGCCATGCGCAGCTGCTGCTCCCGCCGGGTGCGGGGTGCGCGCAGCACCGGCACCCGGAACTCCGGTTCCACGCCCTCCGGCAGCCAGCCTTCCCGCAGCGCACGGCTGCGGTCGGTGCTGGGCATCCCTTTGTCGTTGGCCGTCATGGCCACGTCCAGGCTTTCGTAGGCCAGCGCGTTGGCCCGGGCCTCGATCTTGTTCAGCCGGTCCTTCCCCACGCCGAAGCACTGGTGCAGCGCGATGATGATGCACCACCGGGTCATCTCGGCCGTGCCGTCCCGCGTCAGGTCCAGCTCCTGGCTCAGGCTCATGTTCCGTTTCATGTCCGCTTCACCCCTTCCCGGTACTGGTTGTATAACACGATCCAGTCCTGCGTGCCCAGCTGCTTGTCCCGGCCCGCTTCGCTTAAAAGCCGGTAAGCGCTGCTCTCCTTGTCGCCCGGGTGCTGCCAGTCCAGCTTTTCCAGCTCCTGGGCCATCCGGGCCTTGTAGTCCTCTAAGGTCATGGTCTCTCCTTTCACGGCTCTCCGTGGTCGTTCATCCAGCTGCACGCCAGCGCTCTGGCTTCGGCCAGCTTGCTGCATAAATGGTTCACCGCCGTTTCCTTCATCCACTCCGGCAGCTGGTCCACCTGCAGCAGGGCCGCGCCTATGTCCCGCACCAGCTCGTTGCCAAAGGTGTCCACCCGGTCCCAGATTTCTTCCTCGTCCGGGGTCAGATTCACAGGTTTCACGGCAGTTCCTCCACATGGTAGGCTTTCGCGCGGCAGGTGGGGTTCTCCACCTTCGCCGCAAATTCGCCCTTGATCTTTGCGTCCACCTGCGTGGCGGCCCGCACGATGTAGGTCATACACAGGGTGTAAAGGCTGTTCGTCTGCGGCAGCTGCTTGCTCAGCTCCACATGCACCCGGTACTTTTTCAGGCCCATGGCGTCAGCCCGCCTTTCTCCGGCGGCCGCGCTTGTCCATGGTCTTGGCGGCCGCTTCGTCTGCCTGCTGCCGCCGGGCCGCAGCTTCGTACTGCCGGTTCTCCTGCCGGCAGTTCCAGGCGTACAGCCCCACGCCTGCCAGCGTGCACAGCACCGCCCATAAGATCAGCGGTGCCCGCGTGGCGGCCGAGCCGTACCCAAAGCCGCCAAAGGCCATCAGCGCCAGCGTGATGCCCGCCTCTGCCAGCCCGATCAGCTTGCCGCCCAGCCACAGCGCCGCAGCGCCCGCCGCCAACACGGCCCATCCGTTCCATTTCCGCATTGTCAAAACCTCCGTTTTGTGTTAAACTTCTGGTGATAGGCGTTGTCAGACTCTATCACCTGTAGGCTCGCCGGTGTTCGCTGCACCGGCGGGCTTTTTGTTTTTTCGGTTCAGCGCTCCCTGTTCCAGCGCTGCGTTTTTGTCAATGCGCCATAGCTTCGGCCCCACCTTTTCGGCCGGCAAAAGCCCTGTGCGGCACATCCTCTGCACCGTCTTCGGGGTAACACCCATCAGCTCGGCATACTGCGCCGGACTCAGGTATGCCGGCAGCTGCCGCGCATCATAGATTCGCGCCTTCCGCATGGTTATTTCCCCTTTCAATCCGGGCTGAAGGTCTGGAATCGGGCATCTTCGCCCGCTTGTGCCTTCATGCTCCCGGCATTCTCGGCTTCCTTCAGGCTGTAAAAGTCGAATTTTTCTTCCAGGCACACCAGCACCTTTTTCTGCATCGGCTCCGGCACGCCCGCCTGCTGCATCGCCATCAGACAGTAACCCATGCAGGCCGCGTTGCTCCACGGCTCGTTCAGCCCGGCCAGCGCCTTATTGTCGTATGTAACGCTAATGGTCTGCTCCCGCACGCCGTTCATCAGCGCCGCCCTCTGCGCCCGCTTCATGCGGGCCTTTTTCTTGTCCTCGTCCACGTTCTCCGCTCCTTTCATGCGCTCTTGCCCTTATCTGCCGTTCTGTGCTACACTTTCCGACAGAAAGGATGTGTTTTTCTTGGATACTGCTCAGCTCACTTTGATTTTGTCTGCACTCACGACTATCATTGCACTGGTTTCGCCCTCTGTTACTGTGTTCATCAATAATCGTGCGGAGTATAAAAGGCTGTCCGCCAAGCTGTTCTTTGCTTCCAAAATGGAAGCCTATAAAGATTTCCTATCTGCTGCCGCGTCGGCCTCTTATCCGCTAACTCCAGAAGATTTTTGCAAGCTTACGGACGCATCTTCTCGCGTACTCATTTTTTCAAACGAAACCGTTCAAAATGCCGTCAGTAAATATTTTTCCGCTTTGCTTTCTTGTCCCGGAAATCCTTCGGAGAAAGACGTTCAGAAACTCATTGACTCTAAAGCTGACTGCCTTTTGGCTATGCAGACTGATATGCGGACGTTTAAATAATTCCGCCAAGTAGCAAAACATTCAGCGTACCAATTGCCGTCACTATCGGCGCATACCACCGATACCACGTCATTTGTTCCGGTGCCCAGCGTTCCATCAGCGCAACGCCGACCAATGCCGCGCCCCATATTCCTGCTATGCAGATTGCTGCTATCACCTTTTCACCTCCCGCCCCGCTCCGGGGCTTTTTTCATGCGCTCTTGCCCTTATCTGCCGTCCTGTGTTACACTTCCGTCAGAAAGGATGTGCGTTATCATGACGATCGAACAATTTTCTGCCCTTGTCTCTATCGTAGTTACACTTAGTGCTTTTGGTTCTTCCATTCTGACCTCTTACCTCACCAACTCTTTTCAATTGAAATTAAAGAAGCTCGAATTTTCTCACAATGAACATGAATCTTCTATAGCCCATCTGCGAAAAATCTACGAAGACTACATTCTGGCCGCCAGTGCCTGCGTTCACTTCAAAAGTCAAGAAGCCATTCATGACTTCAGCATGTGCTCCGGTCTGGCGCTGTACTACGCTCCTCCCTATCTGCAGGAGAAAATGATGCAGCTTCAAAAACAAATCGATACCGGGAAGTATGCTTATGGCACTGACCCAGACGAATCCACTCTCCTGAACGAGATCATTCTGGAATTGTCAAAGCTAAAGTAATGCTCCAATCTGCACCACAGTGTTTGCCGCGCTCACTACTACTGCGACCCACGCGTACCACTGTACTTTGCCAATGAACGTCTTGGTACACCAGACACTTCCCAGCGCAAAAAGCCAGCTCATTGCGGTCAATACTACGATCATTTTTTCACCTCCTGCCCCTCTCCGGGGCTTTTTTCATGCGCTCTTGCCCGGCTGGGCGGGGCGGTCGTCCCGGCTCTCGGCCAGCACCAGCGCGCCCTCGATCATGTAGCCAATGCGCTCCTGCGCCTTCGGCGGCAGCTTTTCCAGTTGTTCCAGCATCTCGCGGCTTTTCTTTTCTTTTTCCGACATGTCAAGCCCTCCTTGTTGCATATCAGCTTTTCAAGATTGCATTCTGCAACCCTGTGGCTTTATTATAGTCACGTAGTGCAACATTGTCAAGCACTTTTTTGTTTTACCTGTTGCATTTCGCAACTTTCGTGCTATAATAAAGTCAGCCCATAAAAGAAGGGGGTGATTTTTATGTCCGCAATCAACGATCGCATCCGTGAGCTTCGCAAGGGCAAAGGGCTCACCATGGAACAATTCGGTGATGTGATTGGCCTTACCAAGGCCACCGTCAGCCGACTGGAAAGCGGTGCTGTCAGCGCTACTGAGCAAACCGTCAAGTCCATCTGCCGGGAGTTCGGTGTTTCCGAGACCTGGCTGCGCACCGGTGAAGGTCAGATGCTGGATGACGCAGCGGATTCCGTTCTGGACCGTCTGGCTGCTGAGTACCATCTGGATGACCGCAAGCGCGCTATTCTCACGGCCTTTCTCAAGCTCAGCCCCGCCGATCAGGACGCGATCCTGCGCTATGTGGACGGTGTCGCTGCCGAACTTAGCGCCCAGCAGCCCGACCCGCTGGATATCGACGCCGAAGTCGAAGCATATCGTCAGGAACTTCTCGCGCAGAAAAAAGCGGAGGCCGCTGCATCAGCTTCCGCTGGCTTCGCCGCCGACGCATGACCTAGCAAAAACGGCTCCTGTGCACTGCACAAGAGCCGTTTTTACGTTGCGCAAGCAACAAAACAAAATTTTTATTGATTTTTTGGTGATTATGCTATTTTCTTCCACCTTTCTTTTTTCTATACTCAAATAAAAAAGTTTGGAGGAATTCTTATGGCTGGCTCCTACCTTGGGCATGGGGCTAAATATTGGGCTGATCGTTACTTCGAAAGCCAAAGCCAAACACGTTTGCCGGATGATTCTGCCGACCTCAACTGGCGTGAAAAATACATTGCCCTTGAAAAAGAGTGTTCTGCCTACCAGGGCACTTTATCCGATATGCGTGTGGAAATTGAAAATCTTCGCAGTCGGCACCCAGCGGTTGCTATTCCCGATTTAGAACTTCAGCATGAAGCTCAAAAGTGGCGTAATGCATACTGGAAGTTATATGATACTTTAAAGAAAAAAGAGATTCAATACGATGCTCTATCTGCTGAAAAGTATCGTATCGAACGTCAATTGCAATTATCCATTAAAGAGAGCTTACCATATCAAGGAAAAACAGCTGAACAATGGGCACAGCTATATCTTTCTGAGCAGCGCAGTCATCAAGATGCTACTGTCACCCTTGAAAAGAAAAATTCTGAAATTCAATCGCTGAATTCTATTATTGTGGACTATCAAAAAGCAAATGATATTGATGGTCATGATGCTATATACTGGCATCATAAATTCACTTCATTGCAAAAAGATTCTCTTAGTCACCGCCTACTCCTCGTATTTATAATTTTCTTTTTTTCTTTTTCCTCTGGTGCTGTTTGGGGGCACTCTATCGTCGAGGAACGCCCTCTTTCATCTCAAAATTCAAGTTCTATAGTTTCTGCATTTACCGACAATTTGGGGCGACCTGAAACTGGGCTTGTCCATAGTATTTCAAATCAAGAAGAACTTGCTCCATTCATGGTCAAAACGCCAATTGACAGATGTTACTACCTTCGCCTTTGTCAAGACAATCAGGTCATCGCAAGCTATTTTATTCGTCCTGGTGAAATGCTTGCTGTTCATGTTCCTCTGGGGAGTTATACGGTCTACTATGCTTTTTCTTCTCAGTCTGCCCCTTGGATCAGTGAACAGGAATTATGGGGTTCCCATACAGTATATTATAAATTCCGTGATAAATTTGATTTTTGTCGCGACGGTGATACATATCAAGGGCGAAACATTGACTTTGCAAATCTTAATTATTATAAAGTCAAATCTATGCTTAAGGCCGATTGGTTAAAATTCAATTGACCTTCACCAAGCGCCCCGCCGGGTAGGTGCTGTGACATAAAAATATCCCCTGCACAAATGTGCCGAGGATGAAAGGAGTTTCATGTTTTCGTTTTGTCGGAATAAATCTGCTGAAAAAGAATCTTACACCCCGCCCGATGTTGAGCCGGGTGATATCAACAGCTATATTCAGAACCGCCTGAATGATCAGATCAGGTGGTACGATAAAAAGGCCCAGCAGGCGCAACGCATTTACAAGCGGCTGCAGTTTGCAGAGTTTGTCATTGCTGCAGCCATTCCGCTGTTGACCAACTATACAGTCAGCCGCCCTGCAGTCGCTTTTGTCGTTGGCCTGTTGGGCGCTGCGATCACCGTTATCGAAGGTACTGAGCATCTCGGCCGTTACCACGAAAACTGGATTGAGTATCGTTCCGCATGTGAAACGCTGAAGCACGAAAAGAATCTCTATCTCATGAATGCATATCCCTATGGCACCGATGAGACTAAAGAACAGCTCTTTGTGCACAACATTGAAGATTTGCTTTCTTCAGAAGGCAACAAATGGAAGGCTTCCAATGCCAAGTCTGCTTCGTCCAAAGAAAAAGCTCACTCTGAAACCGGCTCATAAGTTTTTTCAAAGACATCAGGTTTGCAGGGATATTTTTCTCCGTTTACCCCTGTAATGATCCAGTCACCAGGCGACGCATGCATCACGCCTTCCAGCGTTTCAATGTACATGTCTTTATCCGTCTGGTATGCATCAACCACAACTGGTTTTTTCTGAAATTTCATATATTCCTCCGAATGTTAAGAAAGGACGTTCAAAATGCCTGCTTTATCCAATTACCGTATCTTTATCAGCCACGCATGGAAGTATGGCGAAGAATATGATCGCCTCGTTGCCCTTCTGGATAGTACTTCAAACTTTTCTTATTACAATTATTCCGCACCAAAAGAAAAGCCTTTGGCGCTTTCTTCCTCCCATGCCTCTAAGGCAGAAATCAAAGAAGCCATCACTGCTAAAATTAAAAATGCACAAGTCGTTCTTGTGATCGGCGGCATGTATACGCTTTATCATGAATGGATGGCGTATGAAGTAAACGAAGCCATGCGTATGGGAAACCTATTATTGCTATTATGCCCTGGGGCGGTGTTTATATGCCGCTTGAGCTCCAGTCCAAAGCCACCCGGCAAGTCGGTTGGAACTCTGCATCCATCGTAAAAGCAATCCGCGAGCTTGCTTGATTTTATTTTAGCATCTCCATTCAGTCTATGCAAGCCGTCCCATCTTCCGATCAACGATTTAACGTAAAATTCATTTCTTTTGTGTTGACATTGTGCGCAAATCGCAATACAATAAGCATAAGGAAGGTGATACTATGGCCAATACCGCAAACATCAACATCCGTATGGATGCCAATCTCAAAAAGCAGTTCGAAGCATTCTGCGCCGATATGGGCATGACAATGACCACAGCTATCAATATTTTTGCCCGCAAGGCCGTGCGGGAGAACCGCATTCCGTTCGAGATCAGCGGCGATGTGCCCAATGCCGAAACGCAGGAAGCGATCCGCGAAGTCAAGCAGATGAAGGCAGACCCCACGCTGGGCAAGACCTACACCGACGTGGATGAGATGATGAAGGAGCTGCGCTGATCCTGTATCTGACCCGCACCGGTACCCATAGCGATCTGTTCTGATTCATGAGCGCCCCCCGCCGGGCGCTCTTTTTGCAAACAGAAAATCCCCCGGCTGTTTCCAGCCGGGGGACCTTCTGCTGCTTGTTGCCCGAATAAGTAGGAGTAATCATGAATGCCTTACAACCCATCGCGTTTCCGCTCTTTGATTGTAGCGCGGCCCTGTGATTTCTGCAAGCCATGAGTTTTTGAAAAAGAAGTGCCCGGCGCTGGTACGAACAGCGCCGGGCTGAATGAAAGCTTACACAAAACGAAGGTAAATCTTTTTGCGCCTGCCGGGTCTATTGTACCACCTCCCGGCCGGGCGCGCAAGCCGGGAGGTTTTGCTGCATGACAAACAAAAAGGGTTCCGATGGCCGTTACCGCTATCGCGTCTGTATCGGTAAGGATGAAAGCGGCAAGCCAAAATACAAAAGTTTTTATGGCACCACCGCCCGCGAAGCCCGCGCTGCAGCGGAAGCCTACCGCGCAGCACTGGGCAAAGGCATGGACCCGGCGCAGGCCAAGGCCACCCTTGCCACCCTGTACGATAACCTGATCGCAGCCAAAAAGGCCAAGGGCATCGGCCAGAAAAGCCTTGACCGCTACGAGGATAACAAAAATCATTGGGGTCCGCTGCTGGAGCAGCCCGCCGCCGACCTGCGGACGGCCGATTTTCAGAAGGTGCTGAACGCTCTGGCCGACTGGCACGACGGCCAGCCGCCGCTGTCCCACTTCACCCTGTCCAACCTGCGCAGCAGCGCAAAGGCCGCGTATGAGCTGGCCATCCCTGAGATCGTCCAGTATAACCCCATCGTCAAGACCACCTGCCCTGCCGGTGCCGACCCCGAGCCCCGGGAGCCCATCTCGGAAGAACAGCAGCGCTGGATCCGTGAAACGCCCCACCGCGCCCAGCGCGCCGCCATGCTGCTGCTTTACTCCGGCCTGCGCCGCGGCGAAGCCACCGCCCTCACCTGGGCCGACATTGATCTGGACGCTGCCACGATCACGGTCAATAGTGGCTACAACTTCCATGATAAGAAAACCAAAAAGCCCAAGACCGAAGCAGGCCGCCGGGTGGTCAATATCCCCCGCATCCTCGTGGACTACCTCAAGACCCAGCAGGACGGCTGCCTGTATGTGCTGCACACGGTAAAGGGCCGCCGCATGACCGAGCAGGCATGGAAAACACTGTGGAGCAGCTACATGGCCGACCTGAACGTGAAGTACGGCTACAACGGTGCGGAAAGCAAAAAGCGCCCGGGCGGCCTGCCCATGCGCATCGAGCCCTTTACCCCGCATCAGCTGCGGCACACCTTCTGCACCCTGATGTACTTTGCCGGTGTCGATGTCCTCACCGCCCGCGATCAGATGGGCCATAAAGACATCAGCGTCACCCTCGGCATCTATACATCTCTTGATAAAAAATTTAAGAAAAAGAAGATCAACCGGCTCGACTCCTATCTCCGAAAACAGACGGGCTAACCCTTCGGTGGCGCAAAAGTGGCGCAAGCAATTTCTTTTTTATTGATAACGCGCCGTTTATTTTGATATATTTGCCCGCTCGTAATGAGCAGGTCGCCTGTTCGAATCAGGTCAGTAGCTCCAAAAACTCCCGGAGACGTTATGGGTCTCCGGGAGTTTTTTGTTCTGCGCAGGCTTTGCACAGCTCCCATGCCGTCAGGCAGCACAGGGCAAAGGCCAGCAGGGCGCAGTCCAGCGGGACGCGGCGCATCAGGATGACCCGCTCCGGCAGGGTGGTGAAGGTCTCCACCGCCTGCTGCGGCAGGCCGAGATAAAACAGTGCCAGTGACAGCGGCAGGTGCAGCAGCCGGGCGGCCAGCAGCGGCCGGAAGGAAATTTCCGGCGGGCAGATGGTGCGCACCTGCAAAAGCACCGAAGCGCCCTGCAGGCTCAGTGCCGCGCAGCACAGGCTGCTGGCCCACAAACCGGTGCGGGATGCATAGTCGCAGCCGGAGCACACTTCCAGCAGCATAGCAGGCAGCGCGGCAAAGCCTCCCGACAGAAAATGCCCGCAGCCCGCCGCCAGCAGCCGGAAGTACAGCACAAAGCCGCAGAGCTTGAGGTAGGTCACGGCTGCCTGTGCGATGATGGCATCCAGCGGCTGGACCGGACAGGGCGCTTTCAGGGGCGGTGTGCTCCCGCTTGCGCCGCCGCCCTGCAGGCGGTACAGCAGTGCCGCCGAGAGATACCCCGCCAACAGCTGTGCTGCAAACAGCCGCACCCCCAGCGCCCGGCTGCCCAGCATCTGCTCCCCCACCGTGAGAATCACAAAGGACGGCCCGGAACAGATGCAGGCAGGCAGCAGCGCGGATGCCTGCTTTGCCGAGAGCTGCCCGGTTTGCACCGCCTGTGCTGCCGCCGAAGCCGCCGGGGCGAAACCGCCCAGCGCCCCGATGAGCAGCACGCCGCCCGCGCTTTTGGCCCGGACGCCGATGAGCCGCGCCGCCGGGCTGAACAGCACCCCCAGCCATTCCCCCGCCCCGCTCTGCATCAGCAGGGCCGAGACGATCAAAAACGGGAACAGCGACACCAGCAGCGGCCCGCCGCACAGCTGCAGCCCCTGCCGCAGGGTATCGGCGCAAAGGCCCGGGGCGGCAAACACCAGCACCGCCGTGGCCAGCGCCAGCACCAGAAACGTCATCCGCCGGATTTTCAGCCTCCGATTCATAAGCCCACCCTCCCCGTCCATATATATGTAGCAATTGGCCATGCCTAACACTGCCGGATGGGAGGGAGCGGAAATGCCAAACAAGCACAGCAGGCGGCTTTCCCTGCGCAGCTGGCTGGCCGCGCTGTTCCGCCAACCGCCCGCCGGTTTCTACCGCACGCCGTCCATCTACCAGAGCGGCAACCGGCTGGAGGTCGAGCACTTCCGGGCCATCCTGCTCTACGACGAGGACCGGCTGCGCCTGCAGATGCCGCGCGGGCAGCTCACGATCTGCGGCGACGGGCTGAGGATCCTCACCCTCACGGCAGACCGGCTGACCCTTTCCGGAAAAATTCTGCGCGTGGATTTTTCCGATGAACAGGAGGCCTGAATGGAGCCGGTACGATTCTGGGCTGCGGTGGAGTTCACCGCACAAAACGGCAGCGCCGAGGCCCTTCTGAGCGAGGCATCGGCGCAGGGGCTGCACCCCTACGGTGTCTCGGCCCGGCCCGGCGGCTTTTGCGCCCACTGTGCCGCGTGGCAGTACCGGCAGTTCGCCGCGCTGGCGCGGAAACTGCGGGTGCGGCTGCGGGTGCACAAGCGGCAGGGACTTTATTTTTGCATCCGGCCCCTGCTGCGGCGGGCCGGGCTCTGGGCGGGGCTGGCGCTGTTCGTGCCGCTGCTGCTCTGGGCGCAGCAGTATGTCTGGACGGTGGATACCAGCACCCTCACCACCGGGCAGGCCGCCCGGGCGGCGGCCGTTCTGCGGGCAAACGACCTGCAGCCCGGCTCTGCCGTGACCGAAGCAAAGCTCACCGCCGGGGAATACGCCCTTTTGCAAAGCGGCGAGTTCTCCTGGGCCAGCCTGAACTTTGCGAAGGGCCGCCTGGTGGTGGAAGCTGCTGCCGCAAAGCCGAAACCGGACATTGCCGCCGGGACGCTGCACGGCATCCGGGCCAAGTGCGGCGGCACGGTGGTGCGCACAAACCTTGTCAGCGGCACCATGCTGGTGGTGCCCGGGCAGCAGGTGGAAGCCGGGCAGGGGCTGATCGGCACGGCACGCAGCGAACGGGACGGCACCCTGATCTTTGCCCCGGCGGCGGGCACCGTGACCGCCCAGTTCGAGTGGAGCGAGACCCGGCAAGTGCTGCTGAAGGAGGACGTTCTGCAGCGGTCCGGAGCGGTTTCTGTCGAATACGAGCTGCTGCTGTTCGGGCACCATTTCGCACTGCCTGCCACCCCGGCAGCGGAGAATGCCGCAAGCCAGACCCGGCATTTTGCGGCAGATCTTTTCGGGCTGCCACTCTCCTGCTCGGTGCAGGAGACCTGCTGGTACGCCCAACAGCCCGCCGTGCTCTGCCGCACCGAGGAACAGGCCGCCGCGCTGGCCCGGCTGCAAAGCCTGCAGGCGCTGAAAGAAGCTTTCCCGGATGCAGAGATCATTGCCCGCAAAGAGGACTGCACGGCCAGCGGCGACGCGCTGGACTACACGGTGACCTATACGATCGTGGCCGATATTTGTGCGTAAGACGCAAAAAGACCTTCCCGGCGGGAAGGTCTTTTTGCTGCTTATTTTACTGTTTATTCCTGTTTCTGGGCGTCGTACTCCGCGATCAGATCGTTGAGGTCGTACTGATACTTGCTGTGGCAGAAGTGGCACACCACTTCGCAGTTCGGGTCCTCGTCCCGCATCTTCACCAGTTCCTTGCGGCCCAGGCTGAACAACATCTCCTTGGTGCGCTCAGCGCTGCAGTCGCACTGGTAGTGCACGTCGCGCTCGTCCAGCACGTTGGGGGCAAAGCCCGCCAGTGCCATCTGCATCATGTCCTCGGGGGTCTTGCCCTCGTGCAGCATGGTGGTGACAGACGGCATGGCGGCGATGTTCTTTTCCAGCATATCAATTTCCGCATCGGTGGCACCGGGCAGCAGCTGCACCATAAAACCGCCCGCGCACAGGATGGTCAGGTCCTTGTCCACCAGCACGCCCAGCGCCATAACGGTGGGCACCTGCTCGCTGTAGGCATAGTAGCTGGTCAGGTCCTCGGCGATCTCACCGGAGACCAGCGGCACCTGGCCCACGGTGGGCTCCTTCTGCAGGCTGTTGTCGCGGATGACGGTCAGCACACCGTCGCGGCCCACGGCACCGCCCACGTCCAGGTGGCCGTTCTCCTTCAGGGGCAGCTCCACCAGCGGGTTGTCGATGCAGCCCTTCACGTTGCCGGTGCCGTCGGTGCAGGCAATGACCACGCCGGTGGGGCCGCCGCCGGAGACGCGCAGGGTGATCTTGTCGCGGTCATCCTTGAGCATGGAGCCCATCAGGGCCGCGCCGGTGAGCAGACGGCCCAGAGCGGCGCTGCAGGTGGCGCTGGTGGTGTGGAGCTGCTCGGCCTTGCGGACGATTTCCGTAGAGTCCACGCCACAGAACACGACGCCGCCGTTTTCCGACAGGCCGCGGATCAGATTTGCCATAGGTTATCCCTCCAATTGTGTATACTGCTTGACAGCGCAGAAGAAGTAGCGCTGGCTCTCCTCGGTCAGCGGGCCGAAGGTCTCGCCGTCGCAGACGCTTTCCAGCGCAAAGCCGTGCTTTTCCAGCGCGGTGCGGATGGTGTCAAGGTCGTAGGTGTACTCATAGAACTGCTCGTGGAAGTGCTCTGCCGTCTCGTGGTAGTCGATGTCCACGGTGATCTCCACCCGGCGGTTCTCCGCGTCGTAGTGGTTGCGCCAGATGCAGGACGCATCTTCTTCCTCAAAGGTGAACGCGTTGTCACCCAGCACGTTCTGGTGCTTATAGGGGGTGTTCATGTCAAAGAGGAACACGCCGCCCTTCTCCATGAAAAAGCCCGCGTTGGCAATGGCCGTGTCCAGGTCCGGGATGTGGTTGAAGGTGTCAAAGGTGGACACCGCCGCCCGGATGGTGCCGTAGAGGTCAAGCTTGAGCAGATCCTGCCGCAAAAGCAGCAGTTTGCCGGAAAGGCCCAGCTGTTCGGCCTTATCGCGCACAACGCAGAGCATCTCCTCCGACTGGTCGATGCCGATCATATCATAGCCTGCCTGGGTGAGCATGAGGGTCAGTTCCCCGGTGCCGCAGCCCAGGTCCGCCACGATGCCGTCCCGGATGCCGTGGGCTTCCAGCTTTTCGCGGATGTGGGCATACAGCGCATCATAGTCGGCCTCGCCGTTGAATTCATCGTAGAAATAGGCAAATTCATTGTAGGCCATGGTTTACTCCGCTTCCTCGCTCTCGGCGGCAACCGCGGCGTTGAGCACCGCCTGCAGCTCCGGGATGCCGTAGCCGTTCTCGCCGCTGGTCAGCACCACCTTCTGGCAGCCGTAGGGGCGGCAGAGGTTCTCGAAGTCTTCCAGTGTTTTGGCCAGCTGACTCTTTTTGAGCTTATCGGCCTTGGTCAGGGCCACCACATAGGGGATCTGGTGATAGTGCAGGTAACGCAGCATCTGCTCATCATCGGCGCTGGGCGCATGGCGGCAGTCCAGCAGCTGCACCAGCAGGGTGTGGTGACGCGGGGCTTCGAAGTAGCTGTTGATCAGGTCATCCCAGCGCTCACGGTCGGCGTTGCTCACCTTGGCGTAACCGTAGCCGGGCAGGTCCACAAAATAGCAGTCGTCCACCGAGTAGAAGTTGATGGTGGCCGTTTTGCCCGGGGTGCTGGACACACGGGCGAGGTTTTTGCGGCTGCACAGCTTATTGATGAGGCTGGATTTGCCCACGTTGGACCGCCCCGAAAAGCTCAGTTCCGGGCGGTCGCTCTCGGGCAGCTGGCTGGAAATGCCATAGCTGGCAATAAAATCAGCTTTGTTGTAATTCATGGAGCTTTCCTTTCTTTTATAGGGGCTTGTCCGGCGGGACGGCAGATAGTTTCTCCAGCGAATGTCCTGGGGGTGGGGCCCCGGCGCGCAAGCGTTGGGGCGGGACTGGAGTCCCGGGCTGTTCGCGGAGAAAGCTATCTGCTGGCCCGCCCTATTCTCAGCACACTGCGCCGGGCTGGGGCTTTTCTGCGGTGGGCGGCACGATGGCGTCCGCCTTTTTCTTTGTGCGGGTGCGGCTGGCCGGGGCCTTGGCCTTCTTCGGGTCCTGGGGCTTGAGCAGGGCTGCATTCAGCACCTGGGTCAGGCTCTGCATGGGCAGGAAGGTCAGGTTCTTCTTCACCTCGTCGTCCACTTCGTAGAGGTCGGGTTCGTTGTCCTTGGGGATGAGCACGGTCTTCATGCCCTCGCGGTAGGCCGCCATGCTCTTTTCGCGCAGGCCGCCGATGGGCAGCACATTGCCGTGCAGAGTGATCTCGCCGGTCATGGCCACATCGCCGCGCACCGGCATACCGGACAGGCAGGACACCAGCGCCGTGGTCAGGGTGACGCCTGCAGAGGGGCCGTCCTTGGGCACCGCGCCCTCCGGGGCGTGGATGTGCAGGTCACATTTCTTGAGACGCTCCGGGTCGATGCCGTACTCCTCGGCGTGGACGCGCACCCAGGTGATGGCCAGCTGGGCACTTTCCTTCATCACGTCGCCCAGTGAGCCGGTGACCGTGATCTTGCCGCTGCCGTTGTCCATCACCTGCACTTCAATGGGCAGGGTCTCGCCGCCCACACTGGTCCAGGCCAGACCGTTGGCGATGCCGATGGCATTGGTGCGGTTGAGGAAGTCGGGCTTGACGAAGCGGGGGCCCAGCAGTTCTTCCAGCATGGTGCCGGTGACAGACACACTCTCCACCTCGCCGGATGCGATCTTGCGGGCGCACTTGCGCAGCACACTGGTGATGGTGCGCTCCAGGTTGCGCACACCGGCCTCGCGGGTGTAGCCGTCGATGATGCCGTACAGCGCGCTCTGGCTCAGGGTGACCTTGCCGGTCAGGCCGCAGGCCTTGAGCTGCTTGGGCAGCAGGTGCTTGCGGGCGATGTTGTACTTCTCCACGCGGGTGTAGCTGGGCAGCTCGATGACGTCCATGCGGTCGCGCAGCGGGCCGGGGATGCTGCCCAGATCGTTGGCGGTGGTGATGAACAGCACATGGCTCAAATCGAACGGGATATCAATGAAGTGGTCATTGAAGGTGCTGTTCTGCTCCGGGTCCAGCGCTTCCAGCAGAGCGGCCGCCGGGTCACCCCGGAAGTCGCCTGCCAGCTTGTCGATCTCGTCCAGCAGCATCAAGGGGTTGGAGCTCTTGGCCGAGATCATCGCGCTGATGATCTTGCCGGGCATGGCACCGATGTAGGTGCGGCGGTGGCCGCGGATCTCGGCTTCGTCCCGCACGCCGCCCAGACTGATGCGCACATACTTGCGGCCAAGGCTTTCCGCGATGGAACGCGCAATACTGGTCTTGCCAACGCCCGGAGGGCCGACCAGACAGATGATTTGCGCCTTCACGTCCGGTGCCAGCTTGCGCACGGCCAGCGTTTCCAGAATGCGATCCTTGACCTTTTTCAGGCCGTAGTGGTCCCGATCCAAAATCTGCTGGGCGCGGTGGATATCCAGATCATCCACAGTCATGGTGTTCCACGGCAGATCCAGACAGGTATCCAGATAGGTGCGGATGACCGTAGCTTCCTGATTACTGCTCTGCATCCGGGAAAGGCGGTCTACCTCCTTGAGCAGCTTTTTCTCGCTGTCCTCGGCAAGGTGCAGCTCCCGGATCTTGCGGCGGTAATCATCGGCCTCGGCGTGGGTATCGTCCCCCTCGCCCAGTTCGTCGTTGATGATGTGCAGCTGCTCGTGCAGGTAGTAATCGCGCTGGTTCTTGTCCATGGACTCGTTGACCTTTTCCGCGATCTCCTTTTCAATTTTCATCACCTGACACTCGCGGCGCAGCATCTCAATGAGCTTTTTCAGCCGTCCGTTCAGAGTGCTTTCGTCCATGACGGCCTGCTTGTCCTCATAGCGGAACAGCAGGTTTGCGGGCATGTACTCGCTGAGGAAGGCCGGGTCGTCGCTGGACACGATGGCAAACACCACGTCCTTGCCAAGGCGCGGGTTCATGCCGAGGTATTCATCAAAACCGGTCTTGAGGGCCCGCAGCAGTGCTTCGGTCTCCACAGCTTCCTCGGCCTTGCCAGCGCGCACCGGGGCCGGGCGCACCGCAGAAAGCAGAAAATCGCCGCTGGTGTCCAGCTCGGTGAGCTTGGCACGGTACTTGCCCTCCACCAGCACCTTCACAAGGTCGTCGGAGACGCGCAGCACCTGCTTGACTTCGGCTACAACGCCGTAGCTGAACAGGTCTGCCTGGGTGGGGTCGCTGGTCTCCATCGCCTTCTGGGCCACCAGAAAAACGTTGGAATTATTTGCCATTGCCCACTCCACGGCGGCGATGCTCTTTTCCCGGCCCACCTCGAAGTGCACGAGGTTGTTGGGGAACACCACAAGGCCGCGCAGGGCGATGGTGGGCAGGTGAAGCTCGCGATGCTCCACCTTGATGGTAACTTTTTCACTCATTATGCAAACACCTCCCGGCTGCCATACACTTTCCCCATATGGCAGCCCTGTAAGATCGGGTATCTATTAAAATTGTGGGTTGTTTCCTTATTATACTGATTTCCAGCCAAAATGCAACTGTTGCAGGCTTCCCGCTTCCACCGTAGGGAACGCATTCATGCGTTCCGCCTGTTTTCCGGCAGATACCGCTTGCCCTGCGGAGCGGATGAATCCGCTCCCTACGGAATGACCGGCAGCTTTGCCCAGGGGAAGGCTTTTAGTCCTCTCCCCGCTTTTCCTGGGTGGAAAAGCCCATTTTGCCCAGAGCGGGCAGCAGGGCCTTGAGGGTGATGGAGGTCAATGCGCCCATCACAAGGCCCAGCACCAGCATGACCGGCGCATAGTAGAAGGACAGCGACGACGAGATGATGACGCCCGCGCCCAGCAGCTGGCCGATGTTGTGGGCCAGTGCGCCGCATACGGACAGGATGAACCATGTGGGCCGCACCGGCAGCAGGTAGTACAGCACCCACATCACCAGCAGAGACAAAAGGCCGCCGCACAGCGAGAGGAAGCCCGCCGTGAAGCCGGACACCAGAAACACGAACAACGCTTTGAGCACATCCAGCACCAGCGCCTGCTTCGGGCCCATGAAGAACAGCGCATACATCACCACGATGTTGGCAAGGCCCAGCTTCATGCCCGGCAGAAGGCCCGGGATGGTCAGCGTGCCCTCGATGAAGGAGAGCGCCATGGCCAGCGCGAACAGCAGGCCGGACAAAGCGATGTGCCGTGTTTTTTCATAGCTGCGTCGATTCCTTGGCATTCTGTCCCCTCCTTTATTCTTCGGTCTGGCTCTGCTCGTAGCTTTCCTGCTCCTCCATGGCGGCTTCCCACGCGGCGAACAGTTCTTCCTGATGGAACCGCAGGTCGCTCAGCTCGTCGCTTTTCTGGCGCAGCAGGTCGGGGTCGTTGTACACCTCCGGGGAATTGATCTCGTTGTCCAGTTCCACCTCGCGGGCACCGCAGGCCTCCATCTCATCCTCACAGGCTTTGATCTTGGCCCGCAGCTCGGCGCGGCGGCGGCGCTGCTCCTTGCCGTAACCGGCTTTGGCGGGTTCGGCGGCCTTCTGCACGGCAGGTGCCGGGGCGCTGCGGCCCATCAGGGCATCGTAGCTGGGGTAGATGGTGGCCTTGCCGTCCTCGAGATACAGGATCGGGCAGGCCAGGCTGTTCATCAGGTGGCGGTCATGGGTCACCAGCAGCAGCGTGCCGGTGTAGGCCATGAGGGCCTCGGTGAGGTTCTCGCGGGTGTAAATGTCCAGATGGTTGGTGGGCTCGTCCAGAAACAGCAGGTTGGGCCGTTCCAGCACGATCTCCGCAAAGCGCAGGCGGGCCAGTTCGCCGCCGGAAAGTGCCTCACAGGGCTTGAACACCGTCTCGCCCCGGAAGCCCAGCTTTGCCAGATGGCTGCGCACTTCCAGTTCGGTCATGCGGGGATACTTGTTCCAGATGACGTCGATGACCCTGCCCTGCCCCAGACGGTTCTGCTGCTGGGCAAAAATGCTGGGCCGTGCACCGGTGCCCAGCCGCACCATGCCGCCGGAGGGGCGGCGCTTGCCGTCCAGCACCTGCATCAGGGTGGATTTGCCCGCGCCGTTGGGGCCGGCGATCACCAGCCGCTGGCCGCGGCACACCGTGTAGGTGAAGGGTTCCAGCAGGGTGCGCTCCCCGATCCGGATGGTCAGGTTCTTGAGCAGCACCAGCTCATTCCACGGTTCTACGTCATATTCAAACCGGAACTTGAGCTGGTTCGTCTCGTCCTTGGGGGCTTCGGTGATCTCCAGCTTTTCCAGCTGCTTGCGGCGGCTCTGGGCCATTTTGG